>JGI1652J44930_10000358_pt1 | contig 17973 bp, 25 predicted proteins | sample NewIslsDNAsample_FD_44930 | JGI IMG/M metagenome (IMG submission 44930)
CAAGTTCCTTCCGAAACGGCTTCCTTTTTCCATCATCTATCTCATCGCCTCCATTTTGTGGACGTTCATGTTTTTACGGGGAAAACGGGAAGAGGGGAGGCCTCCGTTTCATCCCTGTTCAATGGTGCCAAATGGTCGATAGCGCGGGTTCCCTTCCCCCGTTTCCCCTCCGCCATTGCCCATGGCGCGTGCCGTCCCGCCCCGGCTGCCCGTTTGGCGAAGACCTTTCTTCCCCCATCTTCCGCCGGATCCTCAAATTCATCCGAAATCCCAATCATCTGAAGGCAGGGTTTGCGCCGAATTATAATAAAATATACATAAGAGGCTATGATGGCCGGGACCAATTCCAAAGAAAAGGTGGCGTATCTATGATTTCAATCAATCTGAAAGACCAGACGGAAAAGGAAAATTACAAGCTTCTGACAAGCACGATCATTCCAAGGCCCATTGCCTTTGTGACGACGCAGTCCCGGGACGGGGTGGTCAATGGCGCGCCTTTCAGCTATTTCAACATCGTTTCCGCCAATCCTCCGCTGATTTCCATTTCGGTTCAACGGAAAGAAAACGGGGAAATGAAAGATACCGCCCGGAATATTTATGATGCGGGGGAGTTTGTGGTCCATATCGCCGACGACGACAATATTGAACAATTCAATATGGCGGCGGCAAATTTGCCAAGCTGCGAAAGTGAACTTGAATATGCGAAATTGACGCCGATAAAAAGTGAGAAAGTCCGTGTTCCCGGTGTGCGGGAGGCGAAAGTCCGCATGGAATGCCAACTCGTCAAAAGCATCGTTTTGGGAGGAAACGGTGCTGAAGCCCCGGGCTGCGACTTTTTTATCGGCGAAGTGGTGTTTGTCCATTTGGACGAACAAATTTACGACGGATCCCGCATCAACATCCGGGAGTTCAAACCTGTCAGCCGCCTGGCGGGGACAAATTATGCCACGGTGGGCAATATTTTTTTCATGGAAAGGCCAAAATAATTAAATGAAACAAAACACGGAAACGCGCCTCATCAAGAGCTTTGATCCTTAAAGGAGAGGAATAGATGGAATATCGACATTCAGTGGACCCCAACGCTTTGGAAATTGTATGGAATCACGCGAATGAAGCCTTGTTTATTTTCGATTACGAAGGAAACATTTTGGAAGCGAATCCCGCTTTTGCCGAGCTTTTTGGAGGGAAGCCGGAAGATTTGCGGATTTCGGTCTGCTGCGAGGATTCGGAGGAATGCGAAGAATTGTTGGACATGTTAAAAAGGGGTGAAGACATTCCATTCCATTTCATCCAAAGAAAACGGAAAGACGGAAAGGTATTGGATATTTTGGCTTCCTATGGCGCGGTGAACAAGGGAAAGGTTCTGGCTGTAGGAATGTACAAGGACTTTACCGGAAAGATGGAAATCCACCGGAAACTGAAATCAAGCCATGATGGCTATCGTAAGCTGTTGGACGAGTTTCCTTATGCGGTTCTGATGATCAAGGACGAAACCGTCATCTACGCGAACCGGGCCGGCCTTGAAATCGTCGGAGCAAGTTCCAAGGAAGTGCTCATTGGCAAGCCTATATGGCAGTTGATTCGACCGGAAGAGGAACAGTCCATCAGGCAGCGGCTGATGAAAGGAATGGAAGTGACCGTTCATGAAGAGATTGAGCGGTTCGATGGGAGAAAGCTGTGGGTGGAAATCGCCATGAGGCGCGTCTGCTATGAAAATGAATATGTCCTCCAAATGGTCTTGCGGGATGTCACCGAGAAGAGGAATTACGAGGAACAGTTGAAATTTTTCGCTTACCAGGATCCGCTGACCGGGCTTTTCAACCGGCGCTATTTTACAAAGGAAATGAAAAAGAGCGTGGAAGAGGCAAGGAAAAACAACCGGATGTTCGGCGTCATGTTCATCGATTTGGATGATTTTAAGAAGGTGAACGACTCCCTGGGCCATGAGATGGGCGACCAATTACTGATCCAGTTTGCCGACCGGCTGAAAAAGAAGCTGCGGGAAGGGGACATCATTTGCCGCTTCGGCGGGGACGAGTTTTTGGTGCTGATCAAAAATATCCGCGGGAAAAAAGCTCTTGTGGAAGTGGTCAACCGGCTGCAGGACGCATTGCGCCGCCCCTACCAATTGGGGGAGGAATCGGTGGTTGTCACATCCAGCATCGGCATCGCCATGTTTCCGCATGATGGAACGGATGCAAAGACGCTCCTTTCCTGCGCGGACCAGGCCTTGTACGAGGCGAAGGAGCAGGGGGAAGGTTTTCGTTTTTTCAGAAGCAGGGATTGAATTTGAGTTTTGCGTCCATACTTTATATTGAGGTGAAGGAAATGGAAAACTGGCAATATGCCGAATTGTCCGAAGAGCAATTGGCGGAAATCCGCGCATTGGAGAAGAAATTGGGCTGTGCGCTGATTGCCTACGAACATGAAAAGAACCGGGATGAAAAAGAAGAGTGGAAAAACTGATAGGAATGCTCTATCAGTTTTTCTCTTTTTATGGGGGGCTTGTTGACGGGAGGAGCATGCCCTTCCATGGACTTGGGGGTTTTAAAACGCCTTCCGCGAAAGTGCGGCAGGGAAACGCCGTTCATCCAGGTTTCCCTTTCCCGCGCTTCTTTCATTGCTTTTTGAAAATTTCCGGGTTTTCGATGCGGATGGAAACGACTTCGCCGCAATTTACACAAAACCGGTAGATTTTAAAACTGTATTTCAGGGATATTTTATTTTTTCTGAATCCGACGAAGTCCGAACCTTCCTCGAATTCCCTCCCCCCGCACTTCGGGCATTTTTCGTGTTCCACAGCGCACACCTCCTCTTTTGATTCTACGCTCTCTCTTCCAAGAAGTTTCAGTTTTTTTCATCTACCACAAATTGCTTTTGTATAAACGCCAAATTCATGTATATAAAGAAGAAAATTGCACCACCCTAAAAATAAAAAACAGGGTGATTTGGATGACAAAACATTGGGCATGGAAAATAGCGTTGTTCAGTTTGGTCCTTTTGTTGTCCGCCTGCGGAGGGAAGACGGCGGAACAAATGGACCGGGAGAAAACGGATAATGAAGCGGCTTCCGGGGAAGAAGTTGAAACGAAAGACGCCGATGAAATCAAGGACAGTTCCGGCTCCGTGCCGCTCAATTTGAAAATTGCGGAGAATCCAGCCTTTCCGGTCGGCAGCAAGGTGAAAATTTACGCGGATCATATGGAAGGGATGAAAGAAGCGGAAGGGGTCGTAGTGGCGGTTTATGATACAACGGCATATGAGATTTCCTATCGGCCGACAACCGGCGGCGAAGAAGTGAAACATTACAAATGGGTGATTCATGAGGAGCTGGATGCCTCCAGCGGCGCGCCGATGGAACCTGGAAGGGAATTGGTCATCAATGCCGACCATATTCCGGGCATGAAGGGGGCGACGGCGACAATCGAGTCGGCTGACGAAGGGCCGGTATATATCGTGGATTTTACAACGACCACAGGGGAAGAGGTCAAAAATTATAAATGGCTTGTGGAATCGGAAATAGCTTCCGCGGAAGAATAAATAAAAAAAGCTTGGTTCGCTTGGAACCAAGCCTTTTTTCATGCCCGGATCATCTGGAGAAGACTTTGATCAATAAACTGGCGGCAAATAACAGCATCCCCGCCTGGATCATGATATGCATCGTCCGTTCGAAAGGGGAGAGCCCGCTTTCCTTCCGCTTTTTCTCCAATTGGCGGAAATACACGGCACCTGTGAAAATCATGATGATGATGTAAATGTAAAGCAATATATCCGCGAATAGTTGCATGCCATCCACTCCATTTTTGATTTGCCGGCAGGGGATTGGATTTTTTCCGCTGACCGGCGCTTTATTTTTCTTCCAGCTTCATTTTTACTAATAAAACATATGTGAATCTTGGATCATCCGGCCGACTTCGTTTTCATCCCGCAAATCGTGGACGCCCATTTCATTTTCCAGATCCGCCCGGTTTAATTGAAAATCATAATTTAGCACGGTCCCAAAATGAAGTTCCTGAAAGGTTTTGCTGTATTTTGAGTCCGGATCGGCTTTGATGGCCGCAGCGTTTTCGGAGGCGGAACCGGTTTGATCTTCTTTGCCGGTGCCATCGCCGGAACAGGCGGGAGAAGGAAACAGGCCATTATGAGTGCGAATGCCAACCTGAATTTCCTCATTAAAAAGAGTGTAGCAGGGAAAGGGAAAAATCGAAAGTTTCCAATGTCCCGTTAAGATAAATTTTTTGAAGAATGAAAGGGAAATTGTGCCTATAGGGTCAATTCCCGTGCAGATGTGATTCTGCCGGGTTCATATAAAAGGCGGCATGGACATATGGAGTATCAACTTGGGCGGATGGATAGTTCACATGGGCGGATAAGGCAGCCGCTTGGGCAGATGAAGAGTTCACATGAGTGGATAGGTTTGTCACTTGGACAGATAGAGCAGTCGCTTGGGCAGATAGAGAGTCCACATGGGCGGATAGAAAATCTGCATGGGCGTATGGAGAATTAACTTGGGCAGATAGAGTGATTACATGGGTAGATAAGGATACAACATGNGCGGATAGAGGATCCACATGGGCATATTAGGGATACAACCGGGGCGTATAAAAGCATCCTCAAAACTTGCGCGTATCAGAATGCTGCTGTTATGAAACACCAAAAAGGCTGCCTGAAAAGCTTTCCTTTCCAGACAGCCTTTTTCGCAGCTCCAATTACAAAGAATTGATAAATCGTTTTATTCGTTTCATGGCTTCCCGCAATTCTTCCATGGATGTCGCGTAGGAGCAGCGGATGTGCCCTTCGCCGCTTTCGCCGAAAACATCGCCAGGAACGACCGCAACGCCTTCTTCTTTCAACAATCGCTCCGCAAATTCCTGTGAGCTCAATCCTGTCGATTCAATGGAAGGGAAGGCGTAGAACGCACCGCCAGGCATATGGCAAGTGAGCCCCATTTCATTGAATGAATTCACAATAAAATTGCGGCGGAGACGGTAGCTTTTCACCATTTTGTCCACATCTTCCCGGCCGTTTCTTAACGCTTCAAGCCCCGCATATTGGGAAGTGGTGGATGCGCACATCAGAGCATATTGATGCACTTTCAACATCTCTTTTAAAATTTCTTTCGGTGCGCAGACAAAGCCGAGGCGCCATCCTGTCATGGCAAAGGCTTTGGAGAAGCCGTTCACCAAAANCGTTCTCTCCCGCATGCCAGGAAGGGAGGCCATGCTTGTAAATTCTTCGTCATATGTAAGTTCGGCATAAATTTCATCGGAAATGACAAGCAAGTCGTGTTTCTTGATGACTTCAGCAAGGGCTTCCAATTCCTGTTTGTTCAACAGCGTACCTGTCGGGTTGTTAGGGAAGCAGATCATCAATGCTTTCGTTTTGTCCGTGATGGCCGCTTCGATTTGGCTTGGAAGAATTTTGAAGTCGTTTTCCTTCAATGCCTGAACAGGAACCGGTACACCTCCGGCAAGGGTTACCATCGGTCCATAGGAAACGAAGCACGGTTCAACGACAATCACTTCATCCCCCGGATCCAAAATCGTTCTCATCGCCGTATCGATCGCGGAGCTTGCCCCGACCGTCACGATGACTTCGGATGGGGAATATTCCACGTGATACCGGTTTTTCACATACTTCGTAATTTCTTCGCGCAATTCCGGAAGACCGGCATTCGGCGTATAGGAAGTGTAGCCTTCCTCGATGGAACGGATGGCCGCTTCCCTTACAGGCCAAGGAGTGACGAAATCCGGCTCGCCCACCCCAAGGGAAATGACGCCTTCCATGCCTGCAGCCAAATCAAAGAAACGACGAATTCCTGATGGTTTCAGTTCTCTAACGGTTTTCGAAACATAAGATTTACTTGTTGCCTTCATTTATGACACCACAATTCTCTTATCTTTTTTCTCTTGTTCCAAAATGATTCCATCATGTTTGTATTTCTTTAAGATAAAGTGAGTGGTTGTGGAAACAACGGATTCCAAAGTGGACAACTTCTGGGATACAAAGTTTGCNACTTCGTTCAACGTTTTCCCTTCAACAATCACGGATAAATCATAAGTGCCGCTCATCAAATACACGGATTGCACTTCGTCATACCGGTAAATCTTTTCGGCAATCTCATCGAAACCGACGCCTTGTTTAGGGGTCACTTTCACGTCGATCATCGCCCGTACTCCCTGATGATCGTCCACTTTAGTCCAATCTATCATCGTCAAATATTTTACAATGACTTTATCATTTTCGAGTTTTTTCATAATGGCTTCTGTTTCTTCCACAGTTAAGCCCACCATTTTCGCAAGGTCGGCAGTTTCGATTCGGGCATCTTTTTCCAAAACTCCAAGAATTTCTAATTCTTTTTCGCTTAATTTCATGGAATGACCTCCAAGGATAAGTAGAGTTTAATTAGATTTTAGCACTATGAATCAAGAGTTCAAGTTAAAACTGAAGATGGGAAAAATTTTTTTAAAGCGCATGAAAGGGGTTTTTTCCAGCGTTTCCATGCCGCTCCCTCCAGCCCCGAATGGCGTCCGATATTCTAAAAGATTATTGAAATATTTCATCTCATTGTATATATAGGAGTGGGAACAAATAAAGAATTTAGCAGAAAGTCCATCAATGAAGTTCTTTACGCAATGTCGGAGATGAGCATGAAGGGGGGAGATGCATGAAAATGTTGGGGTCGATCATCGGCATTGTTTCGGCGGTTGCCAGTGTCGTGTTCTGGGGCATCTTTTCTTTCGATAACCCATATTCCCGTCCGGATTCCGAAACGGTCGGCAATCTGTTCGTGGCAGCCGTGATTCCGGCGGCATTTGTTGTTGTAGGACAGTTTATCAAACCGAAATGGTTTATGTTTGTGGCTTTTCTTTTGTCGCTGCCTCTCGGAATTTATTTTTTGATGATGCCCGGGATTTTCCGCGGCTTCAGCGCCGCTTCATTGGGCTACCTTATCAGTTTTTTGTTGCTCTTGGCCGATCAACGAAAGGCCGGCTGATGTGCTATTAAAATATGAAAACNCTTTTAAATTGGTGAAGAATTCAAATAAAAGAGCGAATGGATTCGATTCGCTCTTTTTTTATTCCTTGGCTACGTATTTCTCGGTTTTCTGACTTCGGCTGGCGGATTGTTGTGAATGACCTGGTTGAACTCTTTGGAATATTCTTCCCTTTGGACAGACCGATTCTGTTCTTTTTTCTTTTTCTTGAAGCTTGTCTTATTTTTCTTGGCCATCTCCATCACCTCCCAAAAATTTTACCTTTAATGTGCGCCAATCCGATAAATCTATTCTTCCATGGAATAATTCAAGAATTTTGACATACGGATACGTTAGAGAGGTGAAGGCGATCATAAGAGCGTTTTCTTTTTTTATGGCCCTGCTTTTTCTGGCTTCATGCCAATCATCTGATGAAAAATTGACTTTTTCGGGCGGAACGGAAAATTGGCAGGTGGTTTATGAAGTGGCAAAGGAGAAGCCGGAAACAACCTCGAAAGTCAAAATCAAATACATCGGGGATAAACCGATTCCAAAACAAATCGCTTACCGCATCGATGCACCATCCGGTTCCGCGGTTGATATAGGAAGTTTAAACAAAGAGGGGGAGTTGACGATCCGGGAGGACGATTGTTTGGGATGCCAAGAGATGAATGAAGGGACGGAAATCAATGTCGCCATAGAATGGGGCAGGCAAATTGAAATGTTTACATTGCATTTCGATGAGCAATCCGGAAACCATAAATAAAAGAGCCGTTTCCGCCGTCCGAAACGACTCCTCTATTTGATACCCCTTTGTTTGCGTGGATTACATATCCGCTTCCATTTCAAAACGGGAGTATACAAAATTGTACGTATCCTCCAACATTCGGTCGGAAACGTTCAAAAGCTGCATCGGTTCCACGCCGAAATAAGTCACTAAAAATTGGATGATATTTTTGCGCTCCGTATTGCTTAGCATTATAGCCATCCCCTCCTTTGTGATGTATAACAATTATATTCAATTATTATCTGATATACAACAGGCAGAAGTCTAAATTTTCTTAAAAAAATGTGAACAATTTAATTTGTTGTGAAAAAGAATGAAATATCGGGCAAATGTTCACACTGAAATTTGTGAACCAGATTATATGGGAAAAAAAGCAAACCTGTCGCCGCTTCCATTTTTTGCTTAAGTGAACCCGCTTGAATGGGGGGAAAGAAATGAGCTACTTTCGCGGAGATGCCCATAAAATTTATATGCAGCTCAAGAAAAACCGGGATGCGATTCACGAATCCAAATATTTAAAAGAGCTGAAGGAAGTCCGGGAATTTTATGAGTCGTTGGAAAGCGATGTGCTGCAATTGGTTTATTACCGTTTAGTGAAAGAGAAAAACGGGTCGGGGATGATTCCGATTTTCGTTTCATCGGTTCCCTTTTTATTTTTAATTTTTTCCCGGCAGCTTCAGGAAATTTTGCTGGGGGACGGTTCGAGAAATTGGCTGATTTTCGTTGTTCTTTATATCATGGGCATTACGGCTGCATTGTTTTTTCATTTCAGGGAAAATGCCTGGGCGTCTTCCCATCTTGAAATGATCAAAGACATTTTGGAGGAGAGGAAACGACAGGAAAACGGGAATGCATAGTTTTTTCCGAGGAAGCCATTCCATGTTAATCGGATATTCCAAAGGGGTAAATGATAATAACTACTTCGATAAAGAACAGCATTGAATCAACAAGAACCGGGGAGGTGACGAATATGGGAATGATGGACAAACTGTTGGGGAAAAGTCAGGAGGAGGCGAATGAAATGGAAGTAAAATTGAAGATAGGAATCATTTTGGGAAGCACCCGGGAAGGCAGAGTGAGTCCGCAAGTCGGGGAATATATCAAAGAAATCGCCGAAAAACGGGATGAAGCGGATTTTGAAATTGTGGACATCGCCAAATATGATTTGCCGTTTTTGGGAACGGTCGAGGCGAACGATCCGCGCATCGCCAAATGGAATGAGAAATTGGCGAGTTTGGATGGATTTATTTTCATTGTGGCGGAATACAACCACAGCATCACAGGGGCATTGAAAAATGCGCTTGATTTGGCGAGGGAAGTCTGGAACAACAAGGCTGCGGGCATTGTCAGCTATGGATCCGTCGGAGGGGCCCGGGCTGCGGAACATTTGCGCGGAATATTGGGGGAACTTGCCGTGGCGGATGTCCGGACACATCCGGCGTTTTCGTTATTCACGGATTTTGAAAACATGACGAAATTCAAGCCGGCCGATTACCACAAAGAAATCGTATTGGAAATGGTCGATCAGTTGCTCAGATGGGCAAGGGCGCTAAAATCGATTCGAAATATCACTTAATATTCCGGTGGGAAGTGCTTAAGAGCGGGGGATCCGCTCTTTTTCTTTTTGATGGGCAATTTGGGGATTGGGATTTGTACAGAGGGGGCTGCGGCTTGGATGGATGGGAATGGGATTTGGGCGGCTGAGAATGCAACTTTGGCGGATAGGATTTAATCTTGGGCAGACAGAGATGCGTCATGGGCGGATGGGATTTTGTTTTGGGCGGATGGACATAAAACCAGGGAAGATGTTAGTATCATATGTAAACTATTAAATGTATGTAAATATTTACCGGCAGAGAAATATTAGGCAGTTGATAAACATGGCAGAAGTTTTATATGATAGCAATAAATAAATTGAAATAACCTCGACAAAAAATTAGGGTGGTGAATTCATTGAGATTAGAGGATTGGTTGAACAAAGGGATACCGGACATTTCCAAATCATTAATGAAAGTCCACAAACACCATTTTCCCATCGAACAATCCCTTGGTTTTGAAGGCCAGGAAAAAATCATCAAAATCTTGAAGAATTTTCGCAAAGTGCTGTATCCATGCTTTTGCGACACATATAAAGATGAATTGCGCGTGGAGACGAATGTGGGAAATCTTTTAAGATCCACGGCGCTCGATTTGAAAAGCATCATTGCAAAAGTGCTCGAGAATAGCGGAGAAGGCCGGCCGGAAGCGAAGGCGGAGGAAATTGTCATCGATTTGCTCAATAAATTGCCGGAGATACGCGAAATCCTGCAAACTGATATTCAGGCGGCTTACAATGGGGATCCTGCGGCCTTATCATTGGAAGAAATTTTATTCAGCTATCCTTCCATCACAGCCATTACTATACATCGGATCGCTCATGAATTATATGAAGCGGGGGTTCCGATCATTCCGAGAATCATGTCGGAGCATGCCCACAGTTTGACAGGCATCGATATCCATCCGGGCGCCAAAATCGGCGAATATTTCTTCATCGACCACGGCACAGGCGTAGTAATCGGCGAAACAAGCACCATCGGAAAAAATGTCAAAATCTATCAAGGTGTTACCATCGGGGCAAAAAGCTTCCCATTGGACGAGCATGGCAATCCGATCAAGGGGATCAAACGCCATCCGGACATCGGCGATAACGTCATTATTTATGCAGGCGCAACCATTCTTGGCGGGGATACGAAAATTGGACATGATTCCATNATCGGAGGGAATATTTGGCTGACCCAATCCGTTCCGCCATACTCCAGAATCTACAATTCCCAACCGTTGCCTCAAATTAAGCAGAAAAAGGAATAGCGAGGCTTCCCCCTGAAGCAACCCGGATTGCTTGGGGGGGTTTTTGTGAGCGAAGAATGATTGTACGGCCCGGNGGAATGCCGGCCNTGAAGAAAAATTGCGCAGGAGGAATGGAAAGTGGCACTGAAAACCGTCACACCGGAAGAATTATCGGATAAAATCCGGCAAGGGGAGCAGCTCATCATTTTGGATGTGCGCGACCAGGAGAAATACAACCGATTCCATATTGAAGGGGGGAACATCCAATCCCTCAATATCCATAAAACGGAGATTTTCGGACTGGAAGAAAAGGAAGATCAAGAAATTCCGTCACTGCCGAAAGGGAAAGAGCTGATCGTCACGTGCACGACAGGCAACTCTGCGACCAAATGCGCAGCCATTCTGTCGGAGCGGGGATATGAAGTGGCGGTTTTGGAAGGTGGGTTGACGGCCTGGAAAGAATATTTGAAAAAGTGAGCATAAGAAAAAGAGCGGACCGGAAAGTTCATCCCTTTCCGGTTCCGCTCTTCTTCTTTTATCGTCACTAATTCCCCAGCGCTTGCAAAGGCGCCGGAATGCGTCCTCCGCGGCGGATCAGCTTTTCGGAGCTGAACGGATTGACGCCGATCACCGGAGCGCGTCCAAGAAGGCCTCCGAATTCGACCATATCGCCTTCTTTCGCGCCAGGCACAGGAATGACGCGCACAGCAGTTGTTTTTTTATTGATCATTCCAATGGCTGCTTCATCGGCAATCATTGCGGAGATAGTGCTTGCCGGTGCATCTCCTGTAATGGCGATCATGTCGAGGCCGACCGAACATACGCATGTCATGGCCTCCAGTTTCGATAAGCTTAATGCGCCTTCTTCAATGCCCCGGATCATGCCGTTGTCCTCGCTGACCGGGATGAATGCGCCGCTCAATCCCCCGACATAGGATGAAGCCATGGCGCCGCCTTTTTTCACCGCGTCATTCATTAGGGCGAGGGCCGCGATGGTGCCATGGGTGCCGACCCGTTCAAGCCCGATTTCTTCAAGGATTTCCGCAACACTGTCATTCATGGCATTGGTAGGGGCAAGGGACAGGTCCATGATGCCAAATGGCACACCCAAACGTTTGGCCACTTCACGTCCAATCAATTCTCCGGCGCGGGTAATTTTGAAAGCGGTTTTCTTGATGATTTCCGCCACTTCGCCCAAATCGGCATCCGGATAGCGTTTTAAGGCATTCAGCACAACTCCGGGTCCGGAAACGCCGACATTCAGCACGACTTCCCCTTCGCCGGATCCGAGGAAAGCTCCAGCCATAAACGGATTATCTTCCACCGGATTGCAGAACACAACGAGCTTTGCGCAGCCAAGGCCGGACTGGTCTTTTGTCCGTTCGGCCGTTTCCTTGATGATTTCGCCCAATTGACGGACCGCATCCATATTGATGCCGGCTTTCGTTGTGCCGACAGAAACGGATGCGCAAACCCGCTCTGTTGAGGCCAAAGCTTCCGGAAGGGCATCGAATAATACTTGATCGCCCTTTGCGATGCCTTTATGCACAAGGGCGGAAAAACCTCCGATGAAATCGATGCCGAGGACCAAGGCTGCGCGGTCCAATGTTTTGGCAAGTTCGACGGCCTGTTCTTTGGTGGCGTTTCCCAGAAGGTCGGCAATCGGCGTTACGGCAATCCGTTTGTTGATGATCGGAATGCCATATTCTTTTGCCACCTTTTCGGCGACAGGTTTTAGATCTTTTGCGTAATGGGTAATTTTATCGTAGATTTTTTGCTTCATTTTATCGAAATCGGAATCGGCGCAGTCCCGAAGATTGATTCCCATTGTAACCGTACGGATGTCGAGGTTTTCGGTCCGGACCATCCGGATGGTTTCCAACATTTCCTGGATTTCAAAATTCATATTTGCACGTCCTTTCACACGCGATGCATTGCCTGGAAAATTTCTTCACGTTGTACCGTGATCACAACCCCGATGGATTTTCCAAGTTCATTCAATTCCTGCTGAAGGGATTCAAGATCTTTCAAATTCGTCACATCAATCACCATCATCATCGTAAAGTATCCCTGCAGGATTGTTTGGCTGATATCCAAAATGTTGATGTTGCGATTCGCAAGCACGTTGGTGACTTTTGCGATAATCCCCACCTGATCTTTTCCAATGACGCTCACAATGGCTTTTTTTCTACGTTCATTCATTTGTTTCACCTCAATTGATGGAATAAAAAAAGGATTGGTATCCCAATCCCAAAGCACAAAGAACAATACGTCCGATTACTCTTCTGTCCTTTTGCCTGAGATTGTGAATCCTTCGGCGCCACAAATCGTGGTCTCTCCAGAAGCTGCTCCTGACTGTAGTGTTACCCACAGCAATCATCGCCACACATATTCAATTTCATACTAAACGATACTAACACCTTTGAAGGAATTGGTCAACTGGGAGAAACTGAAATGCCCGAAAATGAAAAGGGGGATTTGGTTATTAAAAAGCATTTGAAAAAATTAAATGTTTTTTTGTTCCATTAATGGGAATAAAAATAGTAAAGTACCAATCTTGCAAAATTTGAAAGGATTCCGTTGACAAATAATTTGGGGCATGATATATTTATCTTGAATTCAAAATAAATGGATTCGAAATTTTTGTTCATATATATCTCGAATTCGTAATAAAATAATATGGGAGGTATAAGAAATGGCAAAATGGGTTATTGACAAAGCACACTCGGAAATCGGCTTTGAAGTGAGACACATGATGGTATCGAAAGTGAGAGGGCGCTTCAACTCTTATGAGGCGGAAATTGAAGCGGACGATTTGACAAATCCTACAAATGCAAGCATCAGCTTCACTTTTGATGTGGCAAGCATCGATACAAAATTGGAAGACCGCGATAACCACTTAAAATCCGCGGATTTCTTTGATGTGGAAAAATATCCGACAATCACGTTCAAATCCACAAACATCCAGAAGAAAGACGACAATGTATTTGAAGTGACAGGGGATTTGACAATTAAAGACGTGACAAAACCGGTGACATTTGAAGTGGAATTCAACGGCAAAGGCAAAAACCCTTGGGGAGTCGAAGTTTACGGTTTCGAAGCCCATGCAAAAATCAACCGCGAAGACTTCGGCCTTACATGGAACGCCGCCCTTGAAACAGGCGGTGTGCTGGTAGGCAAAGAAGTAAAAATTATTGCCGAATTGGAAGTGAACCCTGGAAATTAATCAATATCGGAAGAGCGGATGCGCTTTGGCATCCGCTTTATTTTTATGCGGACAGAAAGAGCGGTTGAACGGATAAGAATTTTGTTTGTCGGGCATGATGGACATCTGCGGAGAAAGGGTGCGGTACCAGGATGGCAGCGTCGTCCTTCTAAATATTTACTCTATTTACAAAAATGCATATTATATTATAAAAAGAGGGAAATAGGTGATTGCAATGAAGAAGGTGCTTTTGAAAAGTTCTGCCCGATTGGCACCTTTTGTGGCGGCGATGGTGTTTGCGGCCATAGCCCTTGGCATATTCGCGGTGTTTGTTGAAAGATATTTCAATTCCAAAGAAATCGATTTTCTGATAGAAGGCGCGGATAAAAGAAATTTAAGTTATGAATTGATTATCCATAATCCGTTTACCAACGACTATAGTTTCCGGATTTTAGAAGATTGATCCGAATAAAAAAACACCCGATCGTTTTTGAACGGGTGTTTTTTATTTTCATTCCTTATTTAAGGCGCTGTGCTTCCTTCCATACACGAAATACACGACCAATCCGGCAATCATCCAAATCAGGCACGTCAACATCGTGAACTTGGACAATTGGGTAATCATGAATATGCAAAGGATAAATGAAAGGATGGGCACAATCGGGAAGAGGGGCACTTTGAACCCTTCTTTCAGCCCTTCGATTTTCATTTTTCTTGCGACAATGACGCCGATGGATACGGCGGCAAAGGCGATCAATGTCCCGATATTGACAAGCTCCGCCAATTTGTCAATCGGAATGAATCCGGCAAATAAGGAAACGAACAAAGCGTAAATCCATGTGTTTTTCAACGGGATTTTCCGGCGGGGATGAATTTCGGACAAAATTTTCGGAAGCATGCCATCCCGCGCAAAGGAGTACACCAAACGGGTGCCCCCGTACATCATGACGAAAATCACCGTCATCATGCTGATGACCGCTCCGAGGGAAATCACGCCAAATACCCAATCCTGGTTGACCATTTCCATCGCATAGGCGACCGGGTTCCCCACGTTCAGCTCCGTATATGGCACAATGCCCGTCAGCACGAGGGAAACGGCCACATATAAAATTGTACAGATTACGAGCGTTCCGATGATTCCGATCGGCATGTTTTTCTGCGGATTTTTCACTTCTTCCGCAGCGGAAGACACGCTGTCAAATCCCAGGTAGGCGAAGATGACGAGCGCAGCGCCGGTCAGGATCCCTTTAAACCCGAATGGGGCAAAAGGCTGCCAGTTTTCAGGCTTCACATAAAAGACCCCGACGGCAAGGAAGAGCAGGATGATGCCGATTTTGATGAACACCATGGCCTTGTTCAGCCGGTTGGATTCTTTGATTCCCATTGATAACACAGCCGCCAAAAGGACAATGATGAAGATGGCCGGCAAATTGATGAAAGTTCCGTCGGCCGGGCTGAATGATCCCGACAAAGCCTTTGGCAGATGGATGCCAAAACCTTCGATGAGGGATTGGAAATAGGCGGACCAGCCCGTTGCCACCGCTGCCACGGCCAGGCCGTATTCCAGCAGAAGGCTCCATCCGACCATCCAGGCGATCATTTCGCCGAACAGCACATATGAATAGGTATAAGCGCTTCCCGCCACCGGAATGGAAGACGACAGCTCGGAATAACAGAGGGCGGAAAAGGCGCAGACAATCGCCGCAAAAATGAACGAGAATACAATGGCAGGCCCCGCATGCAGGGCGGCCACCGTCCCCGGCAGGATGAAGATGCCTGTTCCGACCACAGCCCCGACGCCGAGGGCAATCAAATCAAACGCATTCATCGATTTATTAAATTGTGTGGTGCCTTGGTGATTCAGCAGTTGAGTCAACGATAATTTCCGTAACAATTGTTTTTTCATAACCATCCAATCCTATATTAAAATAATAAAATTTTGATATTTCGAAAAATCGTAAAAGCGACTTAAGTATAACACTTTTTCGCGTTGAAGTGTTGAAGAATCGAAAAGTAATAATTTTGTTTTTATTAATAAATTTCTGATAATTTAGTTAACTTTATATTATTTTGATATAACGTTTTGGCTTGCGCTAACTCTTTCTTTAAGTTGCGCAACTTCCCGGAACTTAAACGCGGCAAACGGAACGCTTTTGGACATGGCTTCGAAGATGGATTCATAAAAAGGATGGAATGCTATAGAAGAATATGATTTGAAGGGAAAAAGGTGGATTTTTCCATGAATCTGCCGGCGTGGATTAGCATTGTTCTTCCATTTATAGGGTATACATCCAAATGGACCGCATTTTCCATTGCCGGCAGCACGGCGTTTTTGATGGGAACATCCGGAAAGGATGGAAAACAAAAAAGCCATTGAAAATCATGGCCTAAGATAAGCGGTAAATGATAAAGCGCTCGTTCCACACTTTTTCATGCATGGAGGGGATGGGAATTTCAATGGTTTTCGCAAAAGGGGTATAGTGGTTCAAATAATCCAGATAATCGATGGAAGGATAATATAAAATCACATCCACCGGCCGTTTCGCTTCCTCCGTCGAGCGCATGATCCGATGGAGCGCTTTCGTGAAAACCGGCAACGAAAAAGGATTGAAAAAATAAAATTTGTTTTCTTCAGGGCGGATGGGATAATCTTCTGCGAAACAATGGAGAAATTGGATTTTTTCTTCCTTCTTCCGGAATTTTTTGCAATATCGTTCCCGGTTTTTGAGGGCTTCCCTGATGAATTGTTCGTTCATGTCAATGCCAATGACGGAAGCTCCGGTTTTGTCATGCAGAAAAATGCCGACGCGCCCCAAACCGTACCCGAAATCGACGATGGCGTCTTTCTCATTGATGGGATAATATTTGAGCAATTCCTCCAGCGCAGCATAAGGGGTCGGTTCGTAGCGGTTGTAATGGGAAGAGTGATGGATGCCTTCCTTGATTCCGCATGTTTGAATATGGAGATGTCGGTCGTATGCTATTTCGTTCATGACGATTGCCCCGATCTTTCTATATTGAACCGGATTTTCCGGATTGAATATTGGTTGAACGTTTACGAAGATAGTATAATTGATTCGACGATCGTTTTACATAGTGAGGAGAGCGCATATGTTCAAAAAACTATTCGGAAAGAAGAGCGGGCCATTAAAAAACCGGGTGGTATTTTGCGTATCGAATCCGGCGTTTGCCGATCCAGAAGTGTACGATGTCCTGGAACAGCGGGAAGATGTCACGGTGGAAGAAACGGGGTGCAACTCCTATTGCGAAATTTGCGAGCGCCACTATTATGCCCTTGTCAATGGGGAACCGGTTGCGGCAGACAGCGCCAAAGAACTGCTTGAAAAAATAGAAGAAGAATTGGAATTGAATCCGATCGAATAAGGCGGGAAAATCGGCGGTTGGAAAACTGTCGCCTTTCGAACAGGAGCAGCCGTTTTGGCTGTCTTTTTTTATGATTTCAATTGCCGGAATCCCCTTGCAAGTAACAGTTTCTTCCCTTATGCATATATCAAAGAATAAACGATTCTATGCCAGCGGAGGGGAAAGAATGGCCTATATTCCCTTAAGTTATGGATTTGAGCAGCTGTTTGGGGATGCATTATATTTTTTGGGCATTTTTATCATCGTCGCAACCATTGTTTGCATCATTTCAGGGTTCATCTGCAGTTTCTTTTACGATGCCGGCGTTTACGTTTAAGGGAGGGCCTTAAACGTTTTTTTATTTCAAATAAATATGGCCGCCTCCCATGAAAACCAAAACCCGGGGGAATGTTTTTTGGAACGGCGCGACAACGCCGGAACGTATAAAACGCATAATCGGCTGGAGCATGGAGAGAAGGATGGAAAACGCGCGAAACACTCCTTCGGGGAACAATTTCTCCTACTTTCCGCACATCAAGCCTGCATCTTTATTCCCATAAACCTCCTTTTCTGCTGTCCGCCAAGGCGAAAACCTTGCGGAACAGCTTTTTTTATCCCGGAAATAAATTTTCCGATTCAGGGTTGAAATTTATATTAGAAGTCCTACCAAAACACTTGTCTAAACAAATTCTTCCGCTTATACTTTAAAAAAACAGGAAAAATGGTTTAAAACGAAAGGAATTATTGCAATTTTATCAAAAAATATATTCATATGATTTTCCTGTTATAGTATTTTAGTTATAAAATGGGAATATT
>JGI1652J44930_10000360_pt1 | contig 17950 bp, 21 predicted proteins | sample NewIslsDNAsample_FD_44930 | JGI IMG/M metagenome (IMG submission 44930)
GTCTGGATGCGAGCATTGGAAAAATTGCGATCTGTTATGATACCCGCTTGTCCACCTGTCAATACACAATTTTCAATCTGATGTTGATTTAACAAACTGGCCAAGTTTGCAGCCGAGATAATTTCGCCACAGCTAACCAATAAATCTTGTTCGCGCGGAGCAAGTCCTGCACCTTCCATTTCAACCAAATCCAATAGAGTATCCGTTGCATATGGATCACCACGTCGTCCCATAGCCGAAACTACAACCACCAATCGATAACCATTTGCCAATTCTCGTTGGATATGATGCAGAACTCGCAAACGCATCTCTCTCGTTGAGACAGAAGTACCTCCGTACTTCTGAACCAAAATATTCATGCGTGATCCCCTCTTTTCATCAATCACGTTCAATGAGGGCTTCCGCGATCTGAATCGCGTTGGTTGCAGCTCCTTTCAAGAGGTTATCGGAAACAACCCAAAAATTGAGGCCTCTTGGATGGTGTAAATCACGTCGAATGCGCCCAACAAACACCTCTGTGCGATCGGTCGCTGGAAGNGGCATCGGATAAACTTGCTCTTCNANCGCATCCTGTACAACNAAACCTTCTTGTTTGGCAAATAGTGTTTTGACTTCCTCCAATTGATAATCCTCNTTCAATTCTACATAGACTGATTCACTATGACCCCGCATTACGGGAACACGAACACAAGTGGCNGTNACACCGATTTCATCATTGTTAAAGATTTTTTTCGTCTCACGAACCATCTTCATTTCTTCTAAGGTATAACCATCTTGATCTGCAACGTCAATCTGTGGAATAACGTTAAAAGCTTGTTGATAATGTTTATCCAAACTTGCCACAGGCAGCACATCGGTAGGAACTGGTTCCCCCGCTAGATACGCCTCTGTCTGTTTTTTCAATTCTTGTTGAGCTTTCCAACCAGCACCCGAAACAGACTGATAAGTTGACACAATCACACGCTCAATGCCATATCGATCCATCAATGGTTTTAACGCAACAACCATTTGGATGGTTGAACAATTCGGGTTCGCAATAATCCCTTGATGGGTAAAAATTTCTTCTTTATTCACCTCTGGCACCACTAATGGAACCCCTTCTTGCATGCGAAAGGCATTGGTATTATCAATTACAACAGCTCCACGCTGAACAGCCTCTTTTGCCAATCGCTTACTTACACTTCCACCTGCGCTAAACAGTGCAATATCCACATTCTCAAATGCATCCGGAGTCGCCTCCTGTACTGTAACTTCTTCGCCACGGAATTGCAATGTTTTTCCTGCTGAACGTGCAGAAGAGAGTGGTCTTAATTCTTTCACTGGAAACTGCCGGCGTTCCAAATACTTCAGCATTTGTTGACCAACAGCACCTGTTGCTCCAACTACCGCAACCACGTATTCTTTTCTTGCCATGCCTGTTCCCCTTTCCCTAGATCCTATTGTTAGAAGTCCCCCTGAGGGGGACAATGTGTGCAGTAAAAAAATCTATTTCCTATTATGATGTCAATGTACGATATTTTTCAACTACTAAAGGTTGAATTTGTTGTCCATTGATCGCCGACAAACAAGTCTCGGGAATCAATTCCATCTGTGCAACCATTGATTTCGGTTTTTGCTGCGGATTATCCTGACCAAATGGAACAAAATAAATATCTTTAGCAGCCAATAATTTTGCGATATTCGCTGCATTCAGGCCAAGTGCATCATTGGTTGAGATCGCGAGAACGACTGGGCGGTGGTTGCGCATCTGGGCTTTAGCTGCCATAAGGACTGGCCCATCTGTAAGTGCATTCGCAAGTCTAGCCAGCGTATTGCCTGTGCAAGGAGCTATGACTAAACAATCTAGCAATCCGGAAGGCCCTAAGGGTTCAACTTCCGGTATGGTCGTCAATGGTTTTTCGCCCGAAATTTCATAAACCTTCTTTTTCCAATACTCAGCTGTTCCAAAACGACTGTCTACCATTGCCACGGTCTGTGACAGAATCGGAATCACACGAGCACCATACTTTACCATTCGTTCCATTTGCGGTAATACTTCATCATGGGTGCAATGCGAACCGGTCATCGCAAAACCAATGGTTTTATTTGAGAAATTCATGCTCGCATCCCCCTTTGTTTACGTTTTCCGACATCACTTGCATAATGGCCTTGGCAATAATACTTCCAGCTGTTTTGGGTGCAACAATTCCAGGCAAACTCGGAGCCAAAATGGCCTTAATTCCTCTTTTTTCAGCATAATGATAATCTACCCCGCCCGGTTTCGAAGCGAGATCAATAATGACAGCATCATAAGGCAACTGACTTAAAACAGACGCATGCAAGACCTTCGCCGGAACGGTATTAAAGATTAGATCGGCGTCCTTCACTTGTTGCGCTAATTCCTCAATATGGAAAGATTGAATTCCCATCTCAAAGGCACGAGCCATATCCTCTGAATGTTTTACACCCACACGTACTTTTGCTCCAATCGCATGCAGTACGCGCGCGAGAGATAACCCCACTCTTCCCAAACCAAGTACAATGGTTACGGAATCATGGATTGTAATATCTGTATGTTGAATTGCCATCATGAGTGCACCTTCAACCGTCGGAATGGAGTTATAGATGGCCACATCATTTCTTTCTAGCAGCTCATATAAAGAAAGATGATATTTTGCACATAACTCTTTTAAATAAGGACGCGCAATACCCGAAAAAATTTTACAGTTTTTCGGCAATTGGGCAAGATGTTCCTCTGTTAGCTTCAATGACTTTGAGGTAAAAGCACTTGTGATCTTTCCTTGATCGTCTGTTCCAACAATTGGAAGAATCAAGATATCAATATCTCCCCAAATTCGATCATCTATTTCGCGTTTGGTTGTACCACTCACTGGACTTTGTAAATTATCAAAACCAATTAGGCTGACTTTCGCATTTAATTGAATAATCTGACGAATCACTTCCAATTGCCTTGCATCTCCTCCCAGGAATACAACATGCTTACCTGCAAGCATCCTCCAAAACCCCTTTCAAGAAGGCTGACCGGTATCCACTAACAAAATGGAGATAAGGATCTTTNCTAGCTCCCATTAGATTCTGGTAAGAATCTCTTTATGTTGAATGCAGCTAGGAAAGAGCCCTCCGTTGAATGTCTCAACAATCTGAGTTCTAGTTGCATCATATGTAAAATTAGCAGTTCTGTGCCTATTTTCGATGGGAATTTGAATCAACAATGATCATTTCCGGTCCAATTTTTCGAATCGCCTTCCAGGCAATCTTCAATTCTTCATGACTTCGTAACCATGAAGTGCGAATGGGGATTTGAATAGAAGAAATTTCTCCTGTGCGAGGGTCAAAAGTTAAATCCGCATGAGCAAGCGATCCCACTTTTTCACCATTCACCAAATCGATGCATTCCTTTTCAGANAATTCTGACCAACGCATTCCATCCTCTCCTTTCATTGCTTATTGTATGAATTGTCGCATTTGAACATGAAAAAAACCTGCTAAACTGCAGGTTTTGACCCATTTCTAATNTATTTTTCTGATTACGTCCGATTTAACAGCCTTTTTCCCACACGGCTTTTTTGTTTTTCCTGCTCTTTCAAAAGCTCCACAATCACATGATCCAACTGCTGGCTGATGGGGAGGACATGAGGATGCCGCAACTGGGAAGGGGTTCCTCCCACAACTTGATAAAGTTTACCACGTAATTGATCCAGCTCGTCTTCAAGCTGCTTAAGGCGAACATGATTCTTCATCAAATCCCCTACCCTAATTTTTTACCTGCCTGTATGCCCAAAACCACCTGCACCTCGTTCTGTCTGGTCAAGCTGATCCACCAGCTGAAATTCAACATCTGGGACATGTTGGAAAACCAACTGTGCAATTCTCTCTCCACGTTGAATTACAAATTCCTGCTCACCTAAATTGACTAGAATCACGTGAATTTCACCACGATAATCTGCATCAATTGTACCAGGTGAATTTAATGCTGTGATCCCATACTTTAAAGCTAATCCGCTGCGTGGGCGAATCTGTGCTTCATATCCGTTCGGGATCGAAAGTGCTATACCGGTTGGGATTAACTTCCATTTTCCTTGTGGAATGACGACTGGCTCCGTAACGGCTGCAAAGAGATCAAAGCCACTTGCACCTTTGGACATTTTTTTTGGCAATGGCAGGTCTTCATTTCCAGCCATACGATGTATACCAACTGTAATCAAGAAATAGCCCCCCTATAGGTTGATGGTATGTCTTGATTGGGCGAAACAATGGCCAATGAACAAGGGGAAGCAAACAATTGGCTTGCCAATTCATTTAACTCGTCAAGCGTAATTTGATTCACCTGCTCGACAAGTTCATCCAAGCTTAAATGCTTCTCCAGAAGGATCTCATTTCGGCCCAAACGACTCATTCGATTATTGGTACTTTCAAGCCCCAACATGAGGTTGGATTTCAACTGTTCTTTCGCTTTTGTTAACTCTTTTTTGCTTACACCTTCTTGTTGAACCTCTCTTAGAATCGCTTGCACATTGGCAACCAACTCATCCACTTGTTCGTGCGCAGTTCCAGCATAAATGGCAAAAAGCCCTGCTTTCTGATAAGAGGAATGATACGAGAAGACAGAATAGGCCAAACCTTTTTCCTCCCGTATCTTCTGAAACAAGCGCGAACTCATATTTCCACCAACAATCGTGTTTAGCAAAATGACTTGATAAATGCGAGGATCATCAATGGATAATCCAGGCAAGCCAATGCAGACATGTGTTTGTTCGGTTGCCTTTTGTTTGATTTTGATATTTGGTGTAAATACCGGGCGCGAATCCTCCTTCTTCTGTTGTTCATTGCCATAATCTTGGAAATAGGATTCAATAAGCTGCAAAAAATTGTCAGGTAGATTTCCAGCTAAAGCAATCACCACATTTTTGGGATGATAATGATGATTCCGATATTTGATTAGATCTTCACGTGAAAAGCGTTGTACGTTCTCCACTGTGCCAATCACGGGAAAACCTAAGGTGCTTTTCTCAAAGGAGACTTCCGCTAAACAATCATGCACCAAATCATCCGGTGTATCTTCAATCATACGGATCTCTTCAACGATCACTTTTTTCTCTTTTTCAATCTCTTCATCACGAAAAATAGATTCAAGAAACATATCTGCTAAAATTTCTAAGGAGGTGGCAAAATGATCATCCAAAACCTTCGCGTAATAACAAGTCACCTCCTTAGAAGTGAAAGCATTCACCTGTCCACCAATCTCATCAAAAGCTTCCGCTAATTGTCGAGCAGTGCGCTTTCTTGTGCCCTTAAATAACATATGTTCTAAAAAATGAGAAATCCCATTTGACTTCTCATCTTCATTCTTCGAACCTGTATGTACCCAAATGCCCATTGAGATGGAGCGAACATGTGGAATTAGCTCTGCTACTACTCGTAACCCATTTGATAATGTATGTTTAACGATCACTTGGATCCTCCATTACCTAAATTAATTTTAATTCTATCATTATTGGAGGTCTTTGCACATTTTAACGAAATCATGAACGTAAGACCAGATTATAAAAAAACAACTAGTATAAAGATAGCAAAATCAATCCCGATACTCAAACGGATCTATCCTTTTTGATGAAAGCACTTCACTTATTGTCCCCCATTTTATTCCTTTTCTCTTCCCGATACGAATCATTTCGGGAAGAGCTTTCACGGTGCGATCTGTAGGATGTGTTAATAAAAGACTTCCATTGCCCAACTGTTTGTTTACTCGTTGAATCATCCACTCAGGCGATGAACTCTTCTTCCAATCGACTGTATCGACGGTCCACAGAACCGTATGCATCTTATTTTGATGCGCTAATGTGACAACTTGTTGATTGTAATCGCCTGCTGGCGGAGCAAACCAGCGGCTTTTTAACTGTAAGATTTGTTGCATGAGATGTTCAGTCTGCAAAATCTCCTGACGAATTCTTTCCGCTGAAAGACGGCTCATCATTGGATGTGAAAAAGCATGATTGCCGATCTCATGACCTTGAGCTTTAATGGCCTTTGCTTCATTGGGGTGCTTCTTAAGCCAAGATCCATCTAGGAAAAAGGTTGCTTTAATTCCTTCTCGCTTTAGGATATTGAGCATTGAAGGCAAATATTCAGTTCCCCAAGCCACATTAACCATTAAAGCTGCAGCTGGTTTATGAGGGTTTCCTCGATAGATAGGAACAGCCCCTAGATTTTCTAGATTCACGGTTGGCTTCACTTCACGATAGACCCAAAGAATTGAGTCACCCTGCGCCTGTTGCAGGGTCTTTCGCAGTGTCTTTTCTTCATCCACAATGCGACCATTGTAACCGGGAATCGCTTTCCAAACCGGATCAATTCGTGCATTAATGGGGGGGCGATTCTGTTTTTCCGCACCCTCCTTTATTTTTTTCTTAATTCGAATCGTCTCATCTAACCCTTTATGATGAGGCAAACCGCTCGTTTCTTTTACTTCTTCCACATATTTTGATACAGGTGCAGACTGAATACAGTAAACAATAAGTAGTATTGAACATAATCCCAACAAAAATCGGCCTAGCAAATGCTTTTCCACCTCCGCTTTGTCCAAATATATGCGGAAGGTTCACCGTCTAGAACAAGCATGAAAAATATAAAAAGAGACAGATCGCTCTGGCTCTTTTCAAGTGATTTGTCTGCGTTTTGCTCTTCTTTCACGTAAAGCTCTTTTTTCTTCCTGCTCTCTTAAAGCTGCTTTCCGTGATAGATTGACACGCCCTTGATCATCAATACCAAGGACTTTCACCATGATGGAATCGCCCACATTTACAACATCGGAAACTCTTGCAACTCGATTTGTATCCAATTGTGAAATATGACACAATCCTTCTTTTCCTGAGAACAATTCTACAAACGCGCCATATTTTTCAATTCGCTTCACAGTGCCGAGGTACGTTTGTCCAACCTCAACCTCGCGAACCAAATCTTCGATGATTTGCTTGGCACGCTGATTTTGCTTCTGATCCGGGGAAGCGATATAAATCCGACCGTCTTGCTCAATATCGATTTTTACACCCGTCTCTTCAATGATCTTATTGATCATGCGACCACTCGGTCCAATCACTTCGCGAATCTTCTCAGGATCAATTTTAACTGTCACAATTTTGGGTGCGTATGTGGATAGTTCTTTTCTGGGTTCAGCGATACAAGCGGTCATATTATCCAAGATGACCATACGTCCCTTTCTCGCCTTTTTCAAAGCTAATTCTAATATTTCGCGATCAATATCTGCAATCTTAATATCCATCTGCAACGCAGTAATGCCTNTTCTCGTTCCAGCTACTTTAAAATCCATATCCCCTAAACGATCTTCGATACCCTGTATATCTGTTAAGACGACAACTTTTTCTTTCTCTTTTACCAATCCCATGGCAATCCCGGCCACAGGCGCTTTGATTGGGACACCAGCTTGCATCAGTGCCAATGAAGCAGCACAAATACTTGCTTGGGAAGTGGAGCCATTCGATTCAAGTACTTCTGACACAATGCGAATTGTATATGGAAATTCATCTTCAGGAGGGATCACAGCTTCAAGGGCTCTTTCTCCTAACGCACCATGTCCAATTTCACGGCGTCCTGGTCCTCGAAGCGGCCGAGCTTCACCAACACTAAACGGCGGAAAATTATAATGATGCATAAAACGCTTTGATTCTTCCAAATCCAATCCATCGAGCATTTGCACATCACCAAGTGCTCCCAACGTACAAATGCTTAACACTTGCGTTTGGCCACGTCTAAACAATCCCGAACCATGTACTCGCGCTAGCACGTCAACTTCACTCGATAACGGTCGAATTTCATCAGCAGTTCGACCATCAGGGCGCCGATTCTCCTCAACAATCATCTTTCGTGTCTCTTCTTTTAAGATTTGCTCTAAAATAGCTGCAATCTCTTTTTCTCGTTCCGGCCATTCGTCTTCTGGGAATTGCGGTAGAAATTGCTCAAACGTTTTCTCTTTTACTTGCTCAATCGCTTCTTCTCTTGCTAGTTTTTCAAATGTTTGTATGGCTTGAATCATTTCCTTTGTTGCAAATTCTTTCACGTTTTGCTCAAGCTCTGCATCAACCTCGAACAACTCAGGCTCCATTTTTTCAACGCCAATTTTTTCAGCAATTTCTTCTTGAAACGCAACAATTTGCTTGATGATTTGATGCCCAAACAAGATTGCTTCTAACATGACCTCTTCCGGTACTTCTTGGGCTCCTGCTTCCACCATATTGACGCCGTGTTTTGTACCCGCCACCACAAGATGTAAATCTGACTTTTCCATCTGCTCAACCGTTGGATTGGCCACAAATTTTCCATCAACACGACCAACAACAACACCCGCAATCGGTCCATCAAAAGGAATATCGGAAATGGTAAGAGCGGTCGAAGCACCGATCATCGCAGCAATCTCAGATGGACAGTCCTGATCAACTGACAACACCATTGTTACAATCTGAACTTCATTGCGGAATCCCTCTGGAAAGAGTGGGCGNATGGGACGGTCAATTAAGCGACTTGCTAGAATCGCCTTATCNCTAGGCCTTCCTTCTCGTTTAATCCAACCTCCAGGAATTTTTCCAACTGCATATAGACGCTCTTCATAGTTAACCGTCAATGGAAAGAAATCGGTATCCTTCGGTTCTTTGGAAGCAACGGCCGTTGCTAAGACTGCCGTATCTCCATAGCGAACCATGACAGCTCCATTTGCCTGACCAGCATACTTTCCAATCTCCAAACTTAGGTCTCGTCCTGCAAATTTCGTATGAAATTTTTGCGGTTCCATCGGTTTTCTGCTACTAAAGATCTTATATGCAATATGATCCTTATTAGCAGGGTAACCTCCTTTCTTTTTGGTCTGTAAAATAATAATATCAAAAACCTTATTTCTGCATATAATCAGTATGTTCCTTCTCTGACCATTTTAAAAGAAAAAAAGCGGGTCGGGTCCCGCTTAACTATCGACGCAATCCTAATCTCTTAATCAGTTCCCGATAACGTTTAATATCCTTTTTCTTCAGATAGTTTAATAGATTGCGACGATGTCCAACCATCTTCAACAAACCACGGCGTGAATGATGATCTTTTTTATGAACTTTTAGATGCTCATTGAGCTCATTGATTCGATGTGTGAGGATCGCAACTTGAACCTCAGGTGAACCTGTATCATTTTCATGTGTTTGAAATTCACTTATAATTTCTCGCTTCTTCTCAAGGGATAGAGCCATCCCTGCCACCTCCAACTTTGATTACTCCTTTTTCCCAGAAGACCGTTGAGGTGAACGCGACCATCCGAGAAAAAGGTTACATTGCTTTAGAAGTATATCATAAGAAGAAGATTCATGTAAATAGATGTTCTGTACTCAACCATTTTTCTGCTAGCTTCTTATCATTTTGAATCTGATAAGTCAATGCATCTACGCTTGCAAATTTTTGCTCCGGCCGCAAAAATTTAAGCACCTGAACCAACATCGTTTTTCCATATAAATTAACATCTGGATGAAACAGATGGACTTCAACTTTTTCTTGCGGTGTTGAATGTTTAAAGGTAGGCCGAATGCCAATGTTCATTAATCCATAAGCAGAAGTCCCTTCAAACTGGGCTTGTACAACATAAACCCCTCGTTTAGGTAGATAATAAGGCGATGTAATAGCGAGATTGGCAGTTGGAAAACCGATCAATTTGCCACGCTGGTCGCCACGCTCAACTGTTCCCTGAAAACGATAGTTCCGGCCTAACAACTGATTGGCCAACTCTACGTTCCCGCTCGACAGCAGCTGACGAATCCATGTACTGCTTACATGTCTTCCCTCTTTCACAACTGCATCCACTTTTTCGGTGTTATAACGATCTTGACTTAAACTGAGCAATAGATCTGCATCACCCGATTGCTGCTTACCAAAGCGAAAATTAAATCCTGTTACAATCCCCCGCGCCTGTAACAAGAGACAAACATTCTCCACAAATTCTTCCGCAGACAAATTCGCTAACCGTTGATCAAATTTCATCACATAGGTTTTTTGGACTCCTAACGCTTGAAACAAGTTTATTTTTTCATTGATGGGTGTTAAGAAACGCATCGTGTCTTTTTGCTCTAACACTTGCTTAGGATGGGGATGAAATGTCATCACAGCCAGTGGAACCTCAAGTCGTTCGGCCATTTCTTTAGCTGTTTGAATCACCTTTTGATGACCAAGATGAACCCCATCAAAGTAACCAATGGCGATGACAGAAGGCTCGATCACGCCGTTTTCTAACATCAATGGATATGATAAATGATATACTTGCATGTTAGTCTGTCACATCCCGAAAGACTTTTTCCGGTTTCGCTACTCCTCTTTCATAACGATACAAAGCACAAAATTCCCCCGATTCGGAATAGACCCGGATTCTAGCAAGAGGAAAAGGGATTTCCAACAATAAGGGTAACCCATTCTGAACATGTTTTACATCCTCATCGCGAACAATGACGCTTGGAAATTGTTTCAATCCTTCATCAATTGGATAAAGCACATCTCGTTTTTCTTCATCGGTCTGCAATGCAACGAGTTGGTCGAGTGTATAACAATCCTCCAATCGAAATGGACCGCTCTCTGTACGGACAAGGTGGGATAAATGAGCTGGATAACCCATCTGTTTGCCAATATCAACACAAAGAGTACGAACGTATGTGCCTTTGGAACAAACAACATCAAATTTGATTTTGGGATTTGAATGTTGCTCGATCTCAAGACAATTAAGTGAATAAATGGTAACCTTTCGCGCCTTTCGCGCTACTGTTTTCCCTTGACGAGCCCATTCATATAATCGTTTTCCTTTCATCTTTACAGCAGAATACATGGGAGGGACTTGCATAATCTCTCCCTCAAATAAGCGGAAAATTTGTACAACCTGTTCTTTCAATAGGGGACGTTGAACCTCTTTTCGTTCGATGATCTGTCCTGTTTGATCTTCTGTATCAGTAGCAATGCCAAGTGTCATTGTACCCAAATATCTTTTTGGCAACTCTTGTATATATTCTGCTACTCGCGTTGCTTGTCCCAAACANATGGGCAGCACACCTTCTACCTCAGGATCAAGCGTCCCTGTATGCCCAACACGTTTCTGTCTCATGATGTGTCGAACTTGATTCACAACATCATGGGACGTATACCCTTTTGGCTTGTAGACCGGTAGAATGCCATGAAACATCCGTTTATACCCACTCCAATTCGGCCTCAACTCGTCTTAGGACTTGCTCTTTCACCTGTTCCAATTCTCCCTCAATGGTACAACCGGCCGCCCGCGGATGACCACCGCCTCCAAAAGCTTGAGCAATTTTGGAAACATCCACTTTCTTCTTGGACCGAAAACTGACTTTGATGGTACGTGCTGATGTTTCACGGAAGAAAATCCCTACATCAACACCTANGATTTTTCGCGGCATGTCCACAATGCCTTCAACATCTCCATCACGAGCTTGAATTTGCTTGAGATCATCGAGGGAAAGACTCACCCAAGCGACTTGACCATCCTTCGACAGCTCCAGTGTTGATAATGCTCGCTCTAAACAACGAATTTGTTCATACGTAGTAGCTTCNAACGCATGCTCAGCAATGTCGCTAGCGGAAGCTCCGTATTCAACAAGTTGGGCGGCAATTCGCAAAACATCCGCAGTTGTATTCGCATAACGGAACCCGCCCGTATCCGTTAAAATACCGGTATATATCGATGTGGAAATGGCGGAGTTCCATTCTATTTCTGCTGAATGTTCCAGCCAATGATAAAGAATTTCTGCTGTAGCACTTGCATTAGGCTCAATTACATTGTAGCTACCAAATTCATCATTTGTACGATGGTGATCAATGTTTAAAATAACAGCTTCTGGATGAATCAACTGCTGCACTGTTTTTCCCAAGCGCAATCGATCGGCTGCATCCACTGCGATGACATATCGAAAACGTTCATGTATTTGTTCCGGCCGTTTTATTTTTTCAATACCAGGTAAAAAAGAAAATCGTTTGGGAATGGAACTCTCATTGACACATACGACTCTCTTCCCAAACTGCTCACAAATATGAGCCATTGCCAGCGTGGAACCAATCGCATCACCATCAGGATCAACATGGGAGGCAAGCAGAATCGGATTCGCCTGCGCAATAAATTGATCAATCTTTTTCCACCATTCTTTCATTTTTCTTCCGTTCCGTTTTCTTTAACGTCTTTCAACAATTTATTAATATGTTCACTATGTTCTAGGGATTGATCCATGACAAAAATTAATTCTGGAGTATAGCGCAAACGAATCCGTTTCCCAATTTCTGATCGCATATAGCCCTTTGCTTTCTCCAACGCAGCTAATGTTTGTTGCTTTTCATTCTCGCTCCCCATCACACTTACATAAACTTTGGCCATTTGCAGATCGCCGCTCATCTCCACTGTTGTAATGGTCACAAAACCGATGCGCGGATCTTTAATCTCTCTTTGAATGATCTCTGAAAGTTCTTTTTTGATCTGTTCGCCGACTCGGCTCACTCGAATGCGGGCCATCGTCGACACCTCCTCAACTGAAATCTACACAATTGTGACATGATCATCCAATATCTCAATATCGCTTGTACTTTCGATGAATCGGCTCCCTCTGCGCAATTCGCGCTCAACAATCTCTTTTTGGCTTCCAACAGCTGCAAAAGCCAACTTCGCAAGCTGCCAAGAATCCTGATGACCCACTTCGGCAACGGAAAGATTATATCGATTTTTTAATTTCGTCTTTATACTTTTTAACACACGACGCTTATCTTTTAACGACGACGAACCAAAGATTCGACAGGTACATTCATAAAGTCCCACCCATGCTTTCACTGTTTCTCCACTTCTTTAACAACATAAACCTCAATAATATCGCCTTCTTTAATATCATTGAAATTTTCAACGGTTAGTCCACATTCATAACCTTGAGTTACCTCTTTTACATCATCTTTATAGCGCTTCAAACTATCCAACTTTCCTTCGTGAATCACAATTCCATCACGAATAATATGCACATTGCTATTTCGGACCACCTTCCCATCTTGGACATAGCAACCAGCAATGGTCCCTACTTTGGAAATCTTAAAGATTTGCCGTACTTCCAGTGTGCCAACAATCTTCTCTTCATATTCCGGATCAAGCAATCCTTTCATTGCTGATTCAATCTCATCAATGGCTTTATAGATCACACGATGCAATCGAATATCCACTTTTTCTCTTTCCGCTAATTTTCTTGCATTCGGTTCTGGGCGCACATTAAAGCCCACAATAATAGCATTTGAGGCAGAAGCAAAGATAACATCGGATTCAGTTACAGCACCAACACCGGAATGGATAATTTTTACACGCACGCCTTCAATATCAATCTTCTCCAGCGAACTCTTCAGCGCCTCAGCAGATCCCTGCACATCCGCCTTAATAATCACATTTAGCTCTTTCATATCCCCTTCTTTGATCTTGCTAAACAAATCATCCAATGTTACTTTTGCTTTCTGGCTTCTTTCCCTCTCTTGTTCTCTCTCTTGCCGTTTTTGTGCAATCGTTTTTGCTTTTTTCTCATCCTCAAAAACCATAAAAGGATCGCCCGCTTTGGGAACACCCGACAATCCCAAAATTTCAACAGGGGTCGAAGGGGGAGCTTCTTTTACTCTGCGACCGCGATCATTGATCATGGCACGAACTTTCCCATATTGTGTCCCGACTACAATTCCTTCTCCTACCCGTAATGTTCCGTTTTGCACAAGAACGGTTGCAACCGCACCACGCGATTTATCTAACTCTGCTTCAATGACAACACCTCTGGCACGTCGATCCGGATTGGCTTTTAATTCAAGGATTTCCGCTTGTAACAGAATCATTTCCAATAGATCATCGATGCCTTCACCTTTTAGTGCAGAGATTGGCACAAAGATGTTTTCTCCACCCCACTCTTCCGGGACAATCCCATGTTCCGTTAACTGCTGCATCACACGATCAGGATTGGCATCCGGTTTATCGATCTTATTAACTGCAACGACAATTGGAACATCAGCAGCTTTTGAATGGTTAATTGCTTCAATCGTTTGCGGCATGACTCCATCATCGGCAGCTACAACAAGCACGGTAATATCCGTTGCTTTCGCTCCTCTCGCCCGCATCGTTGTAAATGCAGCATGTCCCGGTGTATCGAGAAAGGTGATTTTCTTACCGTTTTTCTCCACCTGATATGCTCCAATATGTTGGGTAATGCCACCTGCTTCTGAAGATATCACATTTGATTCACGAATGGTATCAAGGAGAGTGGTTTTTCCATGATCGACATGGCCCATAATGGTGACAACAGGAGGACGTTCTTGTAGATCTTCCGGTAAATCTTGATCCTCAATTTCTTCGAATAGGGATTCATCAACCTCTTCCTTATAAACCACTTTGATACCATACTCATCTGCAACCAATGTCATCGTATCAACATCAATTTCTTGGTTAATCGCTGCCATAATACCCAAGTTAATCAATTTTTTTATGACTTCAGCCGCTTCGCGCCGAATCATCTTTGCAAAAGTTCCAACTGTTAATGGGCCGGATACTTCAATCTCTTTTGGCAATACGGGTGCCTGTTTTTGTTTCTCCTTGCCTTTATCTTGTACCTCCAGTTTTTTGCGATTTCCTTGCTTATGGCGCTGTTTTCCTTTTCTTTCACTATCACGTTCATGTTTCCTTCCATGCATTGCTTTCCGATTTCCTTTTTTCGAGCGGAATTGCTTTCTTCCACGTTGACTGGCTGTTCTTTCTTTTTTCTCTTTTTTCTCCTTCTTTTGCTGCCTTGTTTCTGTACGTGTGTTTGCGGTTCGATTCTCTTTTTTTACCTGACTTAAAAACTCTTCCACTTTTCCGATTGTTTGATCATCAATGACACTCATATGATTTCGGACTTTAACATTCACTTTATCTAAAATAGCCAAAACTTCTCTACTTGACATATTCTTTTGTTTTGCATACTCGTATACACGCTTTTTACCCAAACCGTCCACCTCCAACGCTATTGAATCAGTTGTTTTACTTTCTGGGCAAACCCAGCATCGGTGATTGCAATCACAACCCGCTCAGGTTTCCCGATCGCTTTACCCAACTCCTCTCTAGTACCATACTGATAAACCGGAACTTGATAAAATTCACATTTATTTGTTATTCGCTTTTTTGTATTTTTTCCTGCATCTTGGGATAAAAGGATGAATTTTGCTTTTCTAGATCGTATTGCTCTTAACACCATATCTTCTCCTGACACCACTTTTCCAGCCCGCATCGCTAAGCCAAGGATGCTCAAAAGCTGATTCATTGAGAAGATCTCTTCCTTATATATTCTCTTAGTTCATCATAAATACTGGGATCAACTTTCACCTTTAACGCGCGATCTAACGCTTTTTTCTTTTCAGCCAAATCAACATTCTTCAGATCGGCATAAAGATACGCACCTCTGCCCGACTTTTTTCCAGTTGGATCAATCTCGACATCATTTTCCGGAGTGCGGACAATACGAATCAGATCCTTCTTGGGATACATCTCTTGCGAAGCAATACATTTGCGCATCGGGATTTTTTTCTTCCGCATAGCTCATACCTCCTCAGGATCCTCTTGCTTTAACTCCTTTTTCAACTCCGATTCACTTTTGATATCGATTTTCCAATTGGTCAATTTAGCAGCCAAGCGAGCATTCTGTCCCTCTTTTCCAATGGCCAATGAAAGCTGATTATCAGGAACAATGACTTGGGCCATTTTTTCTTCTTCATTCACTTCAACAGAAAGAACTTTTGAAGGGCTAAGAGAATTGGCAATCCATTCTTCTATATCATCAGACCAACGAACAATATCAATTTTCTCACCACGAAGCTCGTTCACAACTGCTTGGACTCGTGCACCACGCNGGCCAACACAAGCGCCAACAGGATCAACATTCTCATCACGTGAATAAACTGCAATCTTTGAACGGTAACCAGCCTCACGAGCAACAGAGCGAATCTCAACAATTCCATCATAGATTTCCGGAACTTCTTGCTCAAACAATCGTTTCAATAAACCTGGATGGGTACGTGATAGATAAATCTGCGGTCCTTTTGTTGATTTCTCCACTTTGGTTATGTAGGTTTTAATTCGATCTCCTTGTTGAAAGCGCTCATTGGGAATAGTCTCTGTGAGCGGCAGTAACGCCTCAACTCTGCCCAAATCAATATAATAGTAACGTGAATCGACTCGTTGCACGATCCCAGTAATGATATCTTCCTCGCGATCAATGAACTCATTATAAATAATTGCTCGTTCGGCTTCACGAATGCGCTGTGTCACTACCTGTTTGGCCGTTTGTGCTGCAATCCGTCCAAAATTAGCAGGTGTGACTTCAATCTCAACAATATCATTCAAATCATAGTTACCATCAATTTCTCTGGCCGCTTCCAGCGAAATTTCCAACCGTGGATCCACAACCTCTTCAACAACCGTTTTCCGCGCATATACCGACACTTCTCCTGTTTCACGATCGATATCAACCCGAACATTTTGTGCGGAATGAAAATTACGCTTATAACCCGAAATTAACGCAGCTTCGATGGCTTCAATTAAAATATCTTTGCTAATTCCTTTTTCCTTTTCCAGCTGATCGAGGGCCTCGATGAACTCAGCATTCATCGGTTTATTTCCTCCCTTCGAAATTTAAAAAACAATGGCTAAACGCGCCTTCGCTACTTTTTCTCTTGGAATTTCAATTGTCTTTTGACCAGCTTCAACCCATAACGTATCCTGATCCACTGCTTCAAGCACGCCTTGAATTTCCTTTTGTCCCTCGATCGGAACATAGGTTGAAATCAACACATTTTTCCCAATCGCCTTCTGATAATCAGCTTCTTTTTTCAATGGCCTTTCAGCACCAGGAGAAGATACATCAAGGTAATACGCCTCCGGAATGGGATCAACTTCGTCAAGTTTTTTGCTCAACAACTCACTGATATGCGCACAATCATTGAGATCAACACGTTTTTCTTCGCCATCGATAAAAATGCGCAAAACCCGATTTGGCCCCTCTTTTGTATACTCGATATCGACTAACTCGAATCCCTCTTGTTCGAGGATTGGTAAAGCAATCTCTTTTACCTTTTCTACTACTTGGCGGGTCTGGCGGCTCAACGAAAATACCTCCTTAAGCAAAACACAAAGAGTGGGTGGACACCCACTCTTTCTCATGAATATCTGCACAAAAGTAAGCAGGNATATTATATCACAATCACCATAAAATATGCAACGTTCATTCAAAACTATTCTGAAGTTTTGATTCAACTACAAAAAGGAAATAAATGGAATACATAACGATCATTCCAAATGGGAGGAAAGCATCATGCCTGATGCGAGTTTGAGAGGCATCGGTTTAAAATTTTCAACAGAAGTCATTGAAACCATTGCCGGAATCGCTGCAAGTGAAATTGATGGGATTGTGGGCATGAGCGGAGGAGTAGTAGAAGGATTTGCTGAAANACTTGGCCGCAAAAACCTAGCAAAGGGCGTATCAGTCGAAATTGGAGAACAGGAAGTTGCCATTGATTTAAAAGTAATTGTCGAGTACGGACAAAATATCCCTGAAATTTATCAACAAGTTGTTGATGCAGTTAAGAATGCCATTCAGCATATGACAGGTTTATCTGTCATTGAAGTCAATATGTTTGTTGAAGGCGTTGCACTGCCTTCCGCTGAATGCGAAAAAACGGATGGAGAGAAAGATTTTTGAGATGGAGCAAAATATAACTCCCGGCTTCATCCATTTCCTTCCTTCAACAAGCGGCTCGATTCAATGCTCGGCAAATAACAATGTTGACACTCCACACGGCTAAAGCCGTGGGATTCTTGGGTCGTTAGCGTCCGCAGTCCGTTTCCGTTTTGGACAACGCCCAAGTTCAGGGGTGT
>JGI1652J44930_10000362_pt1 | contig 17924 bp, 14 predicted proteins | sample NewIslsDNAsample_FD_44930 | JGI IMG/M metagenome (IMG submission 44930)
GAAAACACTTCATTGTAATGTTGAGGGTCAAGCAATTTATTATCCGGCATGGAAAGCTGTGCCCGTAACATGAGGGCATCCACTCCACCGCGGAAAAGCATCAGTAGCGCAGAGATTAAATACATCATCCCAATTTTTTTATGGTCCACTGTTGTCAACCATTCCCGCCATAGGTAACCCCATTTTTTAAAATAGGTCAACCCAATGATGATGGCGAGGGATACAACGACGATGGCTACCATGGATGCATAAATGGCCGGGTTTGGATTCGGCACCGCAAATCGTTCAAAAAATTCCATCGAATTTTCTCCTCTCAAAATATATTGCGAAAACTGCCAGATTCTAATTTATTCGTGAGCCGCATGTTCGGTATGCATTTCGCGTTCTTTTTCAGCATGCATTTTGTGTTCTTCCCCGGAATCCATTTCATCGTCGGAATGTTCATGCTCCGGTGCAGGAGAGAATCCCAGATGCGTTCCGGTGAAAGTCATTCTTCCAAGATGGCCTGGTTCCAATAATTGTTCAAACGTATCTTCCGTGAGGGGTTCAGCCGTTTCATGCACTTCATCCACCCACTCGTCAAATTTTGTTTGTCATGGCGGTAACGGTAAATGTATTTTCCGCAAAACCTTTACCACTAAAGTTTGCGTTCCGTCCCATATATTCCCCTGGCGTGTCCGCAGCCAAGTGGAGTGTCGTCACCATGTCCGCCATGGCATATTTTTGTCCGCCCAATTGCGGAATCCAGAAACTTGTAATCGGGCCAAACGAATAAAGTTTGAACTCGATTGGACGATCGGTTGGAATATACAGGTAGTTCACCGTTTCGATATCCTGTTCAGGGTAGCTGAAATGCCATTTCCAGTTGGAGGATGAAGCGTAAATCACCAATGGTTCCTGATCTTCATATCCTTCCGGTGTCGACTCGACAATATAGTTGCTTTTCACTGTGATAAAGGAAAGGATGGCGACAATAATAATTGGAACTCCGATAAGAATTCCCTCTAAAATCGGATTTCCCTCAATATGAGGGGGTTCATAATCGTCAGGCAGTCTGGATGCACGATATTTGACAAGCATGTATACAAGTAAAACCATCACGACAATGACAATAAACGCCATAATACCAATGGAGATCATAATATCGCTTGCTTGCCGTTCCGCTTGTGGCCCTTTTGGATCCAACACTAATAAAGGTTCACAACCGCTAAGGAAGACGACAAGCATGGAAAGTAACAACAGTAGTGTTCCTTTGAGTTTCATGGGAGTGCTCCTTTCGTGCGTCAAAAAGAAAAGTCTTTTTCGACTTCTAGTAAGTTTGAAATAATTCTATATCAAAATAAGAAAAATAACATCGTTTTCACTGTGCATATAGTAAAAATTAATAATTCCGACATGAATTGTTTCAAAAATTGTCAAGGATTATTCAAATTTTCAAAAGATAAAGAGAATTTAATTTGTTATTAAAAAATAATAAAATGTTGTGAAGTTGTTATCCTTGGAAAAGAAAGCAGCTTTGTTATGCAGGAGGGATAAAATTTCTATATAATGAAAAATGGAATCAAATGAGAAGACCAGATTGAAAGAGAAGATGGAAGCATGAGTCATTTAATTGTATCAAATTTAACAAAAACAGTCGGGGATAAAACCCTTTTCAAAAATATCGAATTTGCCATATATGAAGGGGAACGGGCCGGATTGATCGGCATCAACGGAACCGGAAAATCGACGCTGCTTTCCATTTTGGCCGGGGAGCAGGAGGCCGATTCCATCGAAATGGATCATCCGAACAAATACCATATTGCCTATTTGCCGCAAAAACCGGTTTTTGATGAAGACGTTACGGTGCTGGAGGCGGTCTTTTCCGGAAACTCGCCGATTTTAAAGTTGAACCGGGAGTATGAGGAGACGGTCAAAGCATTGAGCCTCGATCCCGAATCGGAAGCGTTGCAGAACAAATTGTTCCAGCTCCAGCAGCATATGGACGCGGAAAAGGCATGGGACGTCAATGCCCTCGCCAAACAGGCGTTGACAAAGCTCGGCATCACTCAATTTGACGAACGCATTTCCAATTTATCCGGCGGCCAGCAAAAACGGGTCGCTTTGGCAAAGGTGCTGATCGAACCGGCGGACCTTTGTTTGCTGGACGAGCCGACCAACCATCTCGATGCGGAAGCGACGGAATGGCTGCAGGAGGCGATTCTCCGTTTGAAAGGGGCGGTGCTCTTTATTACCCATGACCGCTACTTCCTNGATGCCGTCGCGACACACATTTATGAACTCGCGGATCAGACCCTTTACCGACATAACGGAAACTATTCGGATTTTCTGGAAGCCCGGGCGATAAGGGAAGAAAACAAGCAGGCCACACAGGAGAAGCTGCGCAACCGCTACCGCAATGAATTGAAATGGATCCGCCGCGGCGCGAAGGCCAGAACGACGAAACAAAAAGCAAGAATCCAGCGCTTTGAAGAATTGGAAAAGAAACTCGAACAATATAGCGAAGATGATAAGCTTGAACTGGCGCCTTTATCCACAACCCGCCTGGGGAAAAAGGTGCTCGAAGGCGTCCATCTCTCAAAATCTTTCGGGGACCGCACGATATTGAAAGATTTTAATTTCCTCATCCAGCAGGGCGACCGCATCGGCATCGTCGGAGCGAACGGCTATGGAAAATCGACGCTGCTGAAAATATTGGCCGGGGAACTAAAGCCGGATGAGGGGGAAGTCATCACCGGGCCGACCGTCAAAATCGCCCATTTCCATCAAATCCTGCCGGAAATGAATGAAAACCAGCGGATGATCGAGTATGTCCGCGAAGCGTCCAACGAAATCACCGATACGGAAGGCTTCCGTTATTCCGCTTCCCAGATGCTGGAACGGTTTTTGTTTCCGCTCCACACCCATGGAACGCCGATCGGGAAATTATCCGGTGGCGAGCGGAAACGGCTTCATTTGTTGAAGCTTTTGATGGAACAGCCGAACGTTTTGCTGTTGGACGAGCCGACCAACGATCTGGATATTGAAACCCTTGGCGTGTTGGAAGACTTTATCGAACATTTTCCCGGCGTGGTCATCGCCATTTCCCACGACCGCTTCTTCCTGGACCGGATTGCGAAAAAGTTGTGGATTTTGGACGGAAAAGGGAATGTAGAGGTAAGTTATGATTTGTACACGGAATATTTGATGAAAAAGGCCGAAGCGGAAAAAAACGGGGAAAAAGAGGAAAAACAGGTCAAACCGAAGAAGGAAAAGCCGAAAAGCGAAAAGAAAAAATTGACGTACAAAGAACAGAAAGAATGGGAAACGATTGAGGGCATGATTGCGCAAGTGGAGCAGGAAATAATGGAAATCGAAGAACGGATGGCAAGTTGCGGTTCGGACTACGTGAAACTTCAGGAATATGCGGACAAATTGAACGAACTCAACGCGGAATATGAGCGGCTGATTGAACGGTGGTCATACTTGAACGATATCGTCAACGAAGGTAAATAGACAAAGTTTGGTGAAAAAGGAAAACGGAGGGAAAACATTGAAAATCGTAACAATCGAACCGACACCCAGCCCCAACACGATGAAAGTGGTGGTGGATGAAGAACTGCCTTTTGGCAAAAGCTTTAATTTTACAAAAGAAAATGTGCAGGAGGCTCCGGAAGAAATCCGCCAGATTTTGCGGATTGAAGGGGTCAAAGGCGTTTACCGCGTGGCGGACTTTTTGGCGGTGGAACGGAATCCGAAATACCAATGGGAATCCATTTTATCCCAGGTCCGCAATGCCCTTGGCGAAGAGGCGGAGAACGTGGAACAGGACCGGCAGACGCCGGACCATTACGGAGAAGTCTTTGTCCATGTGCAAATGTACAGGGGATTGCCATTGCAAATCAAAGTGTTCGATGCTTCCGGCGAACATCGGATTTCCACCGGGGAGCGCTTCATCAGGGCGTTTCAACAAATCAAAATCGACAAATCCGACGAAAACTATATTATGGAACGCAAATGGGCGGATTTCGGCGTGCGCTACGGCGACAAGGAAGAAATCGCCGAAAACGTCCTGAAGGAAATCGAAGCGACGTATCCCGAGGAGCGGGTTGCGAGGATAGTGGAAGCGGCCAACGCGAAAAAACCGGAAACGGTAAAACGAAGAAAAATCACGGTGGAAGAATTTGACGTGGACGATTGGAAAGAGCGCTTCCAGATGCTGTCCCAGATTCCGGATCCGGATTTGGAGGATTTGCCGCTTCTTGAAAAAGCGCTGGAAGATGAGCAAATGTCCATTCGGAGACTGGCGACGGTCTATTTGGGCATGATTGAAGATCGGGCGGTGGTGCCGCTATTGATCCGCGCGCTGAATGACAAAAGCCCGGCCGTCCGCCGCACAGCGGGGGACTGCATGAGCGACCTCGGGTTTGTGGAGTTTGAACCGGCGATGATGGAAGCGTTGAAGGACAAAAATAAACTTGTCCGTTGGCGCGCCGCGATGTTTTTGTACGAATCCGGAACGGAACGCGCCCTCCCCGCGCTTCGGGAAGCGGAAAACGATCCGGAATTTGAAGTGAGACTCCAGGTGAAAATGGCCATCGCCCGCATCGAACAGGGCGAAGAAGCAAAAGGCTCCGTCTGGAAGCAGATGATGGAGAGAAATAAGTAATGAAATAGGCTGATTGGAAAACAACTTTCCAATCAGCTTTTTTAATGGGTATTGGTATAAAAAACCGGTATTGAAACATGGACAAGTTTTGTGATTAAGAAAATGAGACAATGTGGAATAAATTGATAAAGGAGGTTTTTATTATTTTTTATGGATTTTTTGGGAAATTTGGGATTTTGGATTGAAATAAAGATTAGGGCATGTGGCCAATAGGGATGTCGCATGTCTTTTTATTTGTGCCTGTGTTGTTGTAAGATCACAAAAAAAGATAGCGGGAATGAAGGATTCCCACTACATGAATGGTAATGATTCAATTGAATTATTGGAAAGGAAGGTTTATGGCGGAATTTCCAAAGCGGACAATCAGTGGATCGATTGCCGCTTTGGAATATGTATCCCTTGATTGGCGGATGATGTTTTGATTATGGTGGAATGCGTATTTTGAAAATTGGCGAATTTTTATCATGTTTGCGGATTTCCTGCCAGACTTGGCAGAATTTTTTTAAAATTGATTCTGACTAAATTGTACTAAGATTTTGTTCAAAATGCAAGATGCTTCTAATGTTGGGGATTATGAAGTGATGATCGGAGAGGAGTGGCGTAATCGGCTAATTGGAGGAAAAGTAGGCTAACGGGAAATTGTTTTTTTTGTTGGCAAGGATCGCCAAAATCGGGGAGATAATCGCCGAAGTAGAAAGGATAAATCGCCAATCTTCCAAAAATAATCGCCAAAAGGGGAAAAATGCACTTTGCATGGAAAGGAAAAAATCCTTTATTTCCCACATCCCCGAAAAAAAAACGCGACGATTCCCCGCCCAAAGGGAATCTTCGCTCCAGCCAAATGCCATTTAAAATCCAGTCACGAAGCAAAAAGCTTCTCTTACTGCGCCAGCTTCTCCTTCTTCCTCACCCGCGCATACCGTTTCGGCTTCAAGACCGTATAGAAAATGCCGCCAAACACCATCATAATCCCGACAGTCTGCAACAAGTCCGGTCTGAATCCAAGCAGCACCGTATCCAACAAAATGGCCACCACCGGATCGACGAACGTCAAGACGGACACAAGGATCGTCGGCAATTTGCGGATGCTGTCAAAAAATAAATAATACACAAATCCCGTATGGATAATGCCCGTTCCCAAAATAAAGAAAATATTCTTGGCAGACAAACCGTGGAACACCGAAAAATCGCACATCGGCCATAGCATCACGATGCCTACGATCGTCTGCAAAAATGTCGTGGCGTAAGGCGACAAGCCTTTCAATGTTTTGCTCAGTAACATCGTCATCGCATAACAGAGTGCCGATAAAACCGCCCAGACAAATCCGGAATTCATAAACGCTTCGACGGAATTTAAATGCTCCACTCCGATAATAAAAAGGGAGCCGACAAAACATACGAGGATGGCCGCAATATTTCCGGCCGTGATGCGTTCTTTCAAAAAAAGAACCCCTAAAATCAGCACGAAAATCGGCGCCATATTATAAATGGAGATTGCGACCGAAATGGACATTTCTTCAAATGCCTTAAACAAAAACACCCAGTTCAGCACGAGAAAAATCCCGCAAAGCAAAGTCCGGATGACTTCTTTCCGATTCCAGACTTCGTTCTTATGTCCACCCGTCGCAAACCACAGGCCTCCCAAAAACAAGGTGGCGCAAATGCAACGGACAAACACGAGCTCGATTGCGGGAATCCCCGCATTTTTCGTAAATAAACCGATGGAGCCGAAAATGGCCATGCTCGCGGCCAGTTTGATGATCGCTGATAAATTCACTGGACTTCCCCTCGAAACTGTCAGAATTATTGAGAAAAATCGGAAATAAAACAATATAAAATCTATTAAATAACATTTATGATAATTTCGCAATACTATTATAAATTACTATTGAGAAACGGAGCCTATTTGATATCTTTCTGTGATAGAATGTTGTAGTATGTAATTGATAGCATGTTATTAACATTTTCGATGATGAAAACGGTTACTTTTAGCGTTTAACGAAGAAAAGGAGATAGTTTCTGATGAATAAGAATATCCGCATCGAAAAAGATTTTTTGGGAGAAAAGGAGATTCCGGCAGAGGCATATTATGGGGTGCAAACGGCCCGTGCGACTGAAAACTTCCCGATTACGGGTTACCGCATCCATCCGGAATTGATCAAAGCTCTTGGCATTGTGAAAAAAGCAGCCGCGTTGGCCAATATGGAAGTCGGCTTATTGGATAAAGAAATTGGGCAATACATCGTCAAAGCCGCAGAAGAAGTGATCGAAGGCAAATGGAATGACCAATTTGTGGTGGATCCTATCCAGGGCGGGGCAGGAACTTCCATCAATATGAACGCGAATGAAGTGATTGCCAATCGCGCATTGGAATTGATGGGAGAAGAAAAAGGAAATTACTCCGTCATCAGTCCAAATTCGCACGTCAATATGTCCCAATCCACAAACGATGCGTTTCCGACTGCCACTCGCATCGCCGTGTTGAGTTTATTGGATCAGTTGATCGAAACAACAACAACTATGCAGCAGGCATTTTTGAAAAAGGCAGATGAATTCGCCGGCGTCATCAAAATGGGCAGAACCCACTTGCAGGATGCGGTGCCGATTCTGCTCGGACAAGAATTCGAGGCATATGCCAATGTGATTGCCCGCGACATTGAACGGATTTCCAATACGAAAAAACATTTATATGACATCAATATGGGAGCAACAGCGGTCGGCACGGGATTAAATGCCGATCCGAAATACATTGAAATCGTCACAAAACATTTAGTGGAATTGAGCGGCCATCCATTGAGAACGGCCAAACATTTGGTGGATGCGACGCAAAACACGGACTGTTATACTGAAGTTTCTTCGGCATTGAAGGTCTGCATGCTCAACATGTCCAAAATCGCCAACGACTTGCGCCTGATGGCATCCGGACCGCGCGCGGGACTTGCGGAAATCGTCCTTCCTGCCCGCCAGCCAGGTTCTTCCATCATGCCGGGCAAAGTGAATCCGGTCATGCCGGAAGTGGTGAACCAGGTGGCATTCCAGGTGTTCGGCAATGACGTGACGATTTCATCTGCGTCCGAAGCGGGCCAATTCGAATTGAACGTGATGGAACCGGTTCTATTCTTTAATTTGATTCAATCCATTTCCATCATGAACAATGTCTTCAAAGCCTTTACGGAATATTGCTTAAAAGGCATCCAGGCGAATGAAAAACGCATGAAGGAATACGTGGAAAAAAGCATTGGCATCATCACGGCCATCAACCCGCACGTCGGCTACGAAACGGCGGCCAAATTGGCGCGCGAAGCCTATCTCACAGGAGAATCCATCCGCGACCTCTGCATCAAATATGGCGTATTAACGGAAGAGCAATTAAATGAAATTTTAAATCCGTATGAAATGACGCATCCGGGCATTGCCGGGAAGCATTGATGGGTTTATAAGGAAAAGGAAGTTTAAATCGGAAAAGGGCACGAACTGATCGAGTTCCCGCCTACAATTTTCAAGGACATCACCAAATTCATTAAATGGGAAAAGGGCACGAGTTGATCGTGCCCTTTGTTTTTTTTGACGAAGGTTTTGGTGCCGGGGATGCTATCTGAATAAGAAAAAATTTGGATGACCAGATTGGGGTTCTAAGTGCCCGAGTAAAGGCTTTATCTGCCCAAGTTGAGGCTTTAAGTGCCCAAGGAGGATCTTTGTCTGCCCAAGTTGGAGCTTCAAGTGCCCAAGTAGAGGTTTTATCTGCCCAAGTTAGGAATTTAAGTGCCCGAATTGAAGCCTCATATACCCGAGCGGATTATCTAAGCGCCCAAGTAGAATCATTAAATGCCCAAGCTAAGGATATAAGTGCCCAAGTAGAGGTTTTATCTGCCCAAGTTAGGAATTTTAGTGCCCGAGTTGAAGCCTCATATGCCGAGCGGATTATCTAAGCGTCCAAGCAAGGACTCTAACTGCCCAAGGAGGATCATTAAATGCCCAAGATGAAGACTCATCTGCCCAAACCGAGGTTTCAAGCGCCCAAGTAGGAACACTATCTGCCCAAGTTGAGGCTCCGAGTGCCCAAGAAAGCTCTTTATTTGCCCAAGTCGAATCCTTATTCGCCCAAGTTGTATTCAAGCTGCATTCTTGTCTTTCCAAATTGCGGTTCATCCATATGCCCAAGCAGGAACTTTGCCCAGGTCAGACTATTATCTCCTCAATCCGATTCCATATCTCTCAAGCCAAATGAAAAAAGAGCGAATCCTCAACCGATCCGCTCTTTTTTCAAATCCTTAAAGGAAGTCCCCAAAGTTATAATATCCTAAGGAGGTCCCAAAATCTATTGTTTTTTCCTGAAAAGACGATTCAACCCAATCGCTTCCAAAATGGTAATCCGGATCACGATCTCCCTGCCCCGACATGAATCCTACGGAGCGGCGACTTCATTTTTCCTTGCGACTTCCTGCAAGAAGGAATCACGCTGTTCGGATGTCTGCTGTTCCCCATCAAGCAGCATGGCCCCCACCTTATAGCCGCTCAAATCCTTTTCCACAATGAATTGCAAATTGACCTTCGCCTTTTCTTGTCCATTCACCGGACAGGCTCCCTTGAACTCCACCACATGCTGGCGGTTGTTCGTTTTGAAAAAGATCCATTCCTCGTCTTTGCAATAGCCGTTTAACGCCTTCTCCAAATTCACGGATGAACCTTCCAAAGACGCTGCCTGAATATACGCTATATATTCATCGCCGTCGCTTGGGCGGTACATATACCAAAAGATTAAAAGAATGGACAAGGGAATAATCCATAAAACCGTTCTGTATGATATGTTCTGCATAAAACTCCCACCCCACTTTGCAAAAATATTATATCAATATTAGAACGGAATTTCTATAAAAATATTAAAAAATTCTCTATAAAACACAAAATATCTCGAAAAGTCATCAAAACAAAACGGTTCCGCCATCCATTTAATAGAAAAAACATTATAATAAACAATATAAAACTGCTTGAAACCGGGTGATCCAAAACATGAAACTCATCTTAACCGAAAAGCCGTCCGTGGCGAAAAACATTGCCGACGCCCTGCACATCAAAACGAAAAAAGAAGGGTATTTCGAAGGGAACGGATATATAATTACGTGGGCATATGGACACCTTTTTGAACTTTACGATGCAAAAGATTACGACCCGAAAATGAAGACGTGGAGAATGGAGTATTTTCCGTTCATCCCTTCAAACTTCCAATACAAAATCAAAACGGATCCCAAAAACAGCGCCAAAAAGCAGCTGCAAATCATCAAGAATCTCATGAACCGCCCGGATGTGGAAATGATCATTTCCGCCTGCGATTACGACCGGGAAGGGCAGCTGATCGGCGATACGATCATTTATCGGATGAATCCGAACAAGCCGGTATACTGCATGCTGCAAAATGAATGGACGCAGGAAGAAGTATTGAAAGGCCTCCAAAACATGATTCCAAACACCGACATGAGGCCGCTTTTGGATGCAGGGATTTGCCGGCAATGGGCGGATTGGGTCATCGGCATCAATTTGACGTCCGTCGCCACGCTGAAATACCAGAAAGGCTCCGGCAGCCCCTTGAACATCGGAAGGGTTCTGCTGCCGACGTTAAAAATCATCTACGACCGGGACAAGGAGATTGAACAATTCGTTCCGGAAGACTACTACAAACTGGAAGCCATTTTCCAAACGAAAGATGGAGAGACTTACAAAGGCACCTACCAGGAAAACGGGGAGGACAAGTTTAAAACAAAGGCGCAATTGGAAAGCATCCGACAAGCATTAACGGGACGGCCTGCCCGCGTGATCGAGAAAAAGGTCGAACGGAAGAAAGAATATCCCCCATATTTGTTCAACCTGACGAACCTTCAGGGATACATTACGGGGAAATACAAGGGCTGGACGTCCGACAAAGTGTTGAAGGTGGCCCAATCCCTTTACGAAAAGAAATACATCACCTATCCCCGCACGGCCAGCGTCGTGCTGGAAGAAAGTCTGGCGGAAAAAGCGAAAAGGGTGCTTGAAATCCTCAAAAAAGGGCTGCCTTACGAAAATGAAATCGTCTTTTCCAAGAAGAAGCGCGTCTTTGACAACTCGAAAGTGGAAAGCCACAGCGCCATCATTCCGACTTATGTCAAACCGGCGTCTTTGACGAAAGATGAAGCCATCGTCTATGAAGCGATCAAAAACCGTTTCATCATGCAGTTTATGCCGCTTGCGGAACACGAAGAAACAAAAATTGCGACGAAAGTGGAACATGATGAGATTGCTGGAATATTTATATCAAGGGGCAGGGTGCAACTCGTGGAAGGATGGCGGAAGGTCGAAAACATCGCAACAAAGGATGCGATTCTTCCCCATGTGGAACTCCATGGCCAGGTGGCCGTCGCCGGCGCCGAGCTCACTTCCCATACAACCAAGCCGCCGAAGCACCATACGGAGAAAACGTTGCTGAAGGTGATGGAAACGTGCGGAAAGGGGAAGGGGCAGGATGAAGACAGCGACGAAATCATGGCCGGCATCCTGAGCGGCTTCAGCATCGGAACGCCGGCAACAAGGGCGGAAACAATCAAAAAATTGAAAACGGCGGGCTATATCACATCGAAAAATAAATATTTGATCTGTACAGAACTTGGAAGAAGATTGGTGGAAACCTTCCCGGTGAAAGAGCTGTTCGATTTGGACTTTACCGGCCGGCTGGAAAAAACCCTCGCCGATATCGAAAAACAAAAATTCAGACGGGATCAATTTCTGCAGTTCATTTTTGAATTCACGAAAAAAGCGGTACATACCATTCAACAAGAAAAAGACATCATTTTAAATGAAGCGCAAAAGAAATCCCATGAACCATTGGGAAAATGCCCGCTCTGCGGCCATGACGTCATTGAAGGGCAGAGAGGCTTCGGCTGCAGCAACTGGAAGAACGGATGCAAATTCGTCATTTGGAAAAACGATAAATTCCTCGCCGCCATGAAAAAGAAACCGACGAAAACGATGGTGAAGAAGCTGCTCAAAGATGGCAAAGTGCTTGTCAAAGGCCTGACAAGCAAGAAAGGGAACAAGTTTGACGCCCTATTGCGCTACGAAAAACAGCCGGACGGGGACTATTTCAGCTGGAAGATGGAATTTCCGGATGAAATAAAGCAAAAATAAGGGGATTCCTCCATTTTAACCTTCCAATTCAAAGAGTGTGGAATATGATAAAAGGAGGGGAATGGCTAGCGGCTAATCCATTACTTTTTTGGATTAAATTTATAAAATTTTTCCATCAAAAATCTGTCCAGATATTTGCGATTTTATCTAGAAAAATCAAGAAAATATTATATAATAAAACTAACAATTTTAAATGGAATGAATCAGGGTAGGCATAAGGATTCATAGCAAAATCGTGTACATCTATTTTTCGATAGGTGTGCACGGTTTTCTTTTAAAAATAATGGGCAATGATAAAGCGTTCTACCGAACCGCCTACATATACTAGTTTTTAGGATAGCAACGAATAAAATTTTTCAAATATTTTCATCTTTTTGGTTAAAGGCTCTTGACGTTTTTCTATAAAATTTGTACACTGAGAAAAGTCAAATGTTCTTTTGGAAAATACAATCTTGGAAAGTAAGGATTTGATGATATTATGATCGTATGTAAATTTGGTGGAACTTCAGTTGCGAGTGCAGGTCAAATTCAAAAAGTGGCCAATATTGTGAAAGAGAATCCCAAAAGAAAAATTGTGGTGGTTTCTGCTCCAGGCAAACGCTTCAGCGATGATATCAAAGTGACTGATTTATTGATCGATTTGGCGGAAACGGCACTTCAAAACGGTGCTGTGGAAGAGAAACTGCAAAATGTGGTGAACCGCTATAAAGACATCGCCGAAGGGCTTGGATTGGACAGAAAAATCGTGGAAGTCATCGAAAACGACTTGCGCGAACGCCTTGCCCTAAAAGCGGAAAAAGAATTATTCATGGATACATTAAAAGCAAGCGGTGAAGACAATAACGCCAAATTGGTGGCGGAATATTTCAATTCCATTGGGCTAAAAGCGAAATATGTCAGCCCGAAAGAAGGATTGGTGGTAAACGATCCGCCGGAAAGAACGTTTGCGTTGCCTGAAACTTACGAAAACTTGAAAGACCTTGGAAAAGGCGAAGAGATCGTCGTATTCCCGGGATTCTTCGGTTATACAAGATCAGGCCGATTGCGCACATTCGACCGCGGCGGCTCCGACATTACGGGATCCATCCTGGCAGCGGCCGTCAAAGCGGAATTATATGAAAACTTTACAGATGTGGATTGCGTCTTCTCTGCCAATCCGAAAGTGGTAAACGACCCGATCGGCATTGAAGAAATTACGTACCGTGAAATGCGGGAACTTTCTTATGCGGGGTTCTCCGTATTCCACGATGAAGCGTTAATCCCGGTATTTAAATTGGGCATCCCGGTGAACATCAAAAATACAAACAATCCATCGGCGCCGGGCACCCGCATCGTGCCGACGCGCAAACCGAACGGGCGGCCGGTCATCGGCATCGCGGCGGATCACGGATTCTCCACTTTATATGTATCCAAATACTTGATGAACCGCGAAATCGGTTTTGGCAGAAAACTGTTGCAAATCATCGAGGAAGAAAACATTTCCTATGAACATACACCATCCGGAGTGGATGATATTTCCGTCATCATCCGTTCCAACCAATTGACGCCTGAAAAAGAAGAACGCATTGTCAAACGCGTCAAANAAGAACTTCATGCAGATGATGTGTATTTCCGCCACGGCTTCTCCATGATTGTCATTGTAGGAGAAGGCATGCGAAGAAACAAAGGATTGGCGGCACGGGCCGCTTCAGCCATTTCCCGGACCGGGGCGAACATCGAAATGATCAACCAAGGTTCTTCCGAAGTGAGCCTTGTATTCGGCGTCCTACAAGAATATGAAGAACAGTGCTTGCGCGCATTATATGAAGAATTTTTTACTCCCGTGACAATTTAATGGGGAGAATGGAATAATGAAAAGAACGGACAGGGAAAGCGGGAAGTTTTCCCGTCCGTTTTTTGTTTTTTGCGCGGGGATTTTCCAGCAGGGAGATTTTGGGGTTTCGGGAGGATGGAATCCGCCAAGGTTGTGGGGCAGCGGCTTTCGGGGAAATCCGCCAAAATACAGATAAAATCCGCCAAACGAAAAACTTATGGGCGAAAAGTGCANCGCAAGAATAACCGTTTCCCGGTGTTCTTTCAATCAAACATATGGTAGAATAATTCTATGTGAATAATANACACAAAAAAACGTTGCCGGCAAAGCAACGTTTTTTTATGAGGAAAAGGTGAAACAGATGAAAGTTGCATTTGTATTGACTGCCACAGGACAAGAACTGTTGCAGATGGTGTCCCACGATGTGGCCGGGCTTCTTGCGGCGGTGAAGGGCGAATATGTCACTTTTCCCTTCGGCACTTATAAATACGATTTCCATACCCTTGATTTCTATTTGGAAAATAATGAATACCATCAAGAATTGGTCATTTACTTAAAAGAAGAAGAGTCTTCCAAGGAATCGGTGGAAACGTTCTTTATTGATGCGGAGTAAAAAGTGGCGAGGCCGGGCAGTAACCATCGTATATTTTATACTGAAATAGCATATTTATGGATTTAATCCAGTGCTGACGGCCACGTTCCTTGATATTTCCTCAGTTTGCCATGATTCATGAGCGATTTCTCATTTTTGCGTTCTTTAAAGGAACGCAATTTGTTTTTTCGAAAAATGATGATGCAGGATTGCCTTGTAAATGAGGTGTTACCGTTGATGAATGCCATTGGTGGAATCGGGATTTTTCTATTGGGCATGTCGCTGTTGACAAACGGCTTGAAAGAGATTGCGGGCGAAACGTTAAAAAAATGGATGAACACGTTTACAAAAGGAACGCTCACGTCTTTGCTGACGGGCTTTTTGATGACCGTGCTTGTCCAGTCATCCACCGCGACGACCATCTTGACGGTCGGATTCGTGAGCGCCGGACTGATCTCCTTTGTCCAGTCCATCGGGATTATTATCGGCGCCAATATTGGCAGCACGAGTACCGGCTGGCTCATTTCCCTCCTTGGATTTAAAATCAGCTTACAGGCGATGTCCTTGCCCGTGATTGCCCTTGGGGTACTGATCCAATATATGGCTCCGAGCGACATCAAAAAATACGGCGGCGTATTCACCGGCTTCGGCCTGTTATTTTTGGGCATCGGATTCTTGCAAAAAGGAATGGAAAATGCCCAGGACTGGATCCGTTTCGAATCCTTTGATACGGACTCGGTCTGGTCCATCTTTTTGCTCATCGGCATCGGAATCGTGATGACGATCATCATGCAGGCATCGAGCGCGGCAATGGCCGCGACGCTCACCGCACTATTTGCCGGAGCGATCGACTTTGGGCAGGCGGTCTTTCTTGTCATCGGACAAAACATCGGAACGACGGCCACGGCAATTGTCGCATCGATCGGATCTTCCGTTGCGGCGAAGCGCACGGCGGCCACCCATCTGTTGTTTAATGTGGCAACCGCCGTCATCGTGACGATTTTGATTCCATTCATTTTGCGATTCGTCGAGTTTGCAACGAAAGCGATGACGGGAAGCTTTGATGAAACGGTGGGGCTTGCGTTGTTCCATACATTGTTCAGTGTGCTGGGCGCCATACTGTTCGTTCCTTTCACCAAACAGTTTTCCAGGCTGCTGACGAAACTGTTGCCGGAAAAGGCCAATGCATTGACGCGGAACCTTGACGAACAATTGGTGTCGGTTCCTTCCGCGGCGCTTGAGGTCGCTTATCAGACGCTGCTCCAAATGATGAAGCGGCTGACGGATGCGATGCTGGAATTGATTGAAGCGAAAAAAGCGACGGGCAGCTTCGAGAAAAAGGTGAGGGAAGTCGAGGAAGCGATTGTGCATATCCGCAAATTCCTGAACGAGGTGCAGTCGGATTCGTCGAAGCTCCGCAATCAACATGTGGCCATCATCCACGTGCTGGACCATATCACGCGGCTCGTCCGGGTATTGAGGGAACAGCAAAACGTGGAAGGCGTCTTTCATCAGGAAAAATTGATGAAACGTTGGCACAAAACGCTGGAGCAAATCAGGGAGAGCTTTGACAGCGAGGAAAAACTGCTGGCCATGGAGCAGGTGCTGGAGAAAACGGCCTACAAGGTGGCGGAGGAAAGGCGCACCCGCAGAAGAAAATATTACGAACGCACGGCGGTCAGGGAAACGGAACTCGAAGTCGCCATGTCGAAAGTGCAGGCGCTACTTTGGATCGATCGCCTCGTCTACCACTACTGGCGCGCCTTTGCCAGACTCGTGCAATTCAAGAAGGGAGAGGAAGCGGAGGAATCGACGAGCTTCCAGGAACGGGAAGTATTATAAGTGCGTGTGTTGTAAAAGGGGCTTTGCGGGAAGCCCCTTTTTTCTATTGAAAAACCGTTTTCAGCTCCAAGTGAAACTCCGGAAAAACGAAGGAAGTCAGCGTATCTTCCTTTCCAAAGACGGCGCGGTTGACGTAATGATGGTCCACCAGCCCGTACACTTCAATTGTTTCATGGATACTGTCGACAATCCAATATTCTTTCACCCCATGTTTTTCATACAATTTATATTTTTGATTACGATCTTTTAACGCAGTGGCAGGGGACAACACTTCTACAATTAAACGGGGCGCGCCTTTTCCTCCTTTTGAATCTAATTGCTCCGGATTGCAAATCACAGATAAATCCGGCTGAACAACCGTATCAGGGTTATCATAATCATCCGATTCGCTTAACCGGATATCAAAAGGTGCGGCAAACACCCTGCATTCCCCTTTTCCAAAATAGGAACGGAGCGAAAAAAGAAGTTCCGTTACAATGGCTTGATGTTTAGTGCTTGGTGCCGGAGACATATCGTAAGGAACCCCATGAATTAACTCCCAACGTCCTTCCCATTGTTCATAGTCTTGATAGCGGTAACGTTTATGCGGTTCAGGCGTAGTCATATGGCTTTCCCTCGCTTAACCGTACTTTTTTCTCATTGTACCGCATTTATTTTAAGTTTTAAAACCATTGTCTTTACTATTACTCCGATTTTTACATATTCTTTAACTTTACGGAAAAATTGGAAAGGGAAATTATAATGAAATCAAAGTGGGGATTCATGAAAAGATAAATTTCCGCTCTTTATTTCCATTTTTTTGAATACAATGAATCGATCAAATTTTAATGATGATTTTGCAGTGGATCATTTTTTAAGATATTTGTCTGAAACCTAAGAAAATAAAGGCTTCCAGCATCTTTTTTGACTTTTTATTAAAACCCGACTGCCTATTTACTGCAAATTTTAAAAATGTTACATTAACTTTGAGCTTATAAATCCTGTATATATGAGGGTTTTAGAAATCTGATAAACTAGGGTTCTTTATTAACTATGTGGAATGTAAATTGCTCTGACGCCAGTTTCTAGTATCAGTGAGATAATGGTTCTTTATTAACTATGTGGAATGTAAATATGCTTCCTCCATCGTTTCCGTTGCCACGCGTTTTCGCGTTCTTTATTAACTATGTGGAATGTAAATCTTTTTTATTTAGAGAGGGCCCCGCCGCCCTCTCAGGTTCTTTATTAACTATGTGGAATGTAAATTTGTTCAGCCCGATCAAACCACGCCCTTGCTTATAAGTTCTTTATTAACTATGTGGAATGTAAATATTTCTTGCGGCACATTTCCCCGCGTGAATTGTGTGAGTTCTTTATTAACTATGTGGAATGTAAATTTGTGTACCATCCCAGCGATAAATCTTGCTATCGTCAGTTCTTTATTAACTATGTGGAATGTAAATGTTGATTTGTCTTTCCATCTGCTTGTTTTCAATTCAGTTCTTTATTAACTATGTGGAATGTAAATGTTGATTTGTCTTTCCATCTGCTTGTTTTCAATTCAGTTCTTTATTAACTATGTGGAATGTAAATGACATTGAAATGGGCGCTAAGGACTTGAAAAATTTGGGTTCTTTATTAACTATGTGGAATGTAAATCGAGCTGGAGAAACCATAATTCCAAGCTCTTTGGCGTTCTTTATTAACTATGTGGAATGTAAATGCCAGCGCAGACTTCGCTGTTCAGTATGAAGGAACCAAGTTCTTTATTAACTATATGGAATGTAAATCACCTTCTTTTCTGTCTATAAACAAGCGGTCACAACCACAGTTCTTTATTAACTATGTGGAATGTAAATGCTTTCCGTCATTTCTGTATCAGCGGACTGCGG
>JGI1652J44930_10000363_pt1 | contig 17914 bp, 15 predicted proteins | sample NewIslsDNAsample_FD_44930 | JGI IMG/M metagenome (IMG submission 44930)
AAATACCGACGCGATCCGCAAAAATCAAAAAGCCGCGGGAAAAGCCCGCGGCCAATCTTCCATCCGTGGAAATCGAGCGTCGGCTTCTCATCCCGGCCGGTTTTTCCGCTTCAAGCCCCGAAAGCTTGCCGCCCCTGCGGGGCATGGAAGTTCGCAAGGCGTCCCTTCCCGATGGCGACAATCCCTACAGCACCCCGAACTGCTCGTCCCGCAGGTCGGTGATAAACATGTGCCCCGGGGCGTGGGTAATCATGAGATCGGGTTTCACTTCCATCGCCACCGCCTGGGGCGTGACGCCGCAGGCCCAGAAGACGGGAACCTCCCCCTCCCGGATCGTGACCGGGTCCCCGAAGTCGGGTCGACTCAAATCGCGGATCCCGATCGCCTCCGGGTTTCCGATCTGCACCGGCGCCCCGTGGACCGCCGGAAAGCGGGAGGTCACCTGGACGGCCCGGACCACCTGCTTTTCCGGAATGGGACGCATGCTGACCACCATCGGTCCTTTGAACCGCCCCGCCGGGACACACGGAATGCTCGTTCTGTACATGGGCACATTGCAATTCTCCTCGATATGGCGCACCGGAATGCCGTTGGCGAGCAAAGCCTGTTCAAAGGTGAAGCTGCACCCGAGGAGAAACGCGACCAGATCCTCCTCCCAATGGCTTCGGATGTCGGTCACTTCTTCCACCAACTCCCCATGCCGATAGATGCGGTACTTGGGCAGATCCGTCCGCAGGTCGGCCGCAGGCGCCGCCATCCGGGGAACGGGGGAACCGGGTTCCGTCACGTCGAGCACCGGGCAAGGTTTCGGATTCCGCATGCAAAACAGCAGAAAATCGAAGGCCAGATCCTTTTTCAGCACAACCAGGTTGGCCTGGACAAACCCCCTCGCCAAGCCGGAAGTGGGCCGAACCCATTCATTGCGCCGGAAGAGGGCCCGCAGTTCGGCGGGGGACATGGCGGCAACATCCATCTTTCTCTCCTCCCCGACCAATGGAATCAGTCGAACAGCTTGGGCAGCTCCGTAAACAGGGTGACCCCGCCCAAATAGGACATGACGATGACAACCAGAACGCCGAAGACCGTCAACCACACCGGATGTTTGTAGTTGCCGACGATCGATTTCCGGTGGGCGGCGATCAGCATGATCCCCAGAGCGATCGGCAGAATCAAACCGTTCAGCGCTCCCACCAGGATCAGGGTTTTCACGGGACGTCCGACGGTGACGAACACGAGGGTCGACAGGATGATGAAGGCGATGATCAGCCCTCTGTGGTGCCTGTTCAAGGCCTTGCTGAAGGTCCGGATAAAGGAGACGGAGGTGTAGGCGGCTCCCACCACCGACGTCACCGCCGCCGACCACATCACGATGCCGAACACCTTGTACCCGATCTCGCCCGCAGCCAGCTGAAAGACGGAAGCCGGCGGATTGGCCTCATCCAAGGTCAGCCCTGCCGCCACCACCCCCAAGGCGGCCAGGAACAGGATGTAGCGCATCAGGGCCGTGATCAGAATGCCCGATATGGAGCTTCGGTTCACCTCGGGCAGGGCCTCGATTCCCTTCACCCCGGCATCCAACAGGCGGTGGCCCCCCGCAAAGGTGATGTACCCGCCGACCGTGCCCCCGACCAGGGTCACGATCGCCATGAAAAAGCCCGCCCGGTTTTCGGCCGTCATCTCGGGGACGAAGGAACGGACCACCGCTTCCCCCACCGGCGGGGCCGAGGTGAACATGACATACAGGGTGAGGCCGATCATGACAAATCCCAACACCAGGGCGAAACGGTCCATCGCCTTCCCGGCTTCCTTCGACAGGAAGAGGCCGACGGCGACCAGCGCGCTGATGACCGCCCCGATCTTGGGATCAACGCCGAACAGCACGTTGAAGCCGAGGCCGGCTCCTCCGATGTTTCCGATATTGAAGGCCAGACCGCCCAGCACCACCAGAAACGCCAGGAGATAGCCGAGCCCCGGCAACACCTTGTTGGCGATGTCCTGGGCCCGGCTTTCGGACACGGCGATGATGCGCCAGATGTTCAGCTGGGCACCGATGTCCAGGAGAATGGAGGCCAAAATGACAAACCCAAAACTGGCCGCAAACTGCGCCGTGAATACGGTGGTCTGGGTCAAAAAGCCCGGACCGATCGACGAGGTGGCCATCAAGAAGGCCGCTCCCAGCAGCAGACTCCAGTTGAACCGCTTTTTCACGATGCTTTCACCCTCTCCACCCGCGTCAATTGTCCAGAACTTCCGAATTCTTTTCAACCCTTTTCCGATGCCCGGCGAAACCGCCGCAATTCCGCATTTGCAACGATACAGTATTTTATTGATAAAAATTTCAACAAATTTACATATATTCTGCTGAAAAAAGGAGCCTCGGATCTCTTTCTCCGCAGGCGGCCATTTTCATATATTATAGAATACTTGCATGCCGGATCAAAAGGAAAAAAGATACACGGGGTGCGGAACATGATTTCCTCCGGACCTCCAGGCCGCCTAAACAAAAAAGAACCGGGCAACGCGGACCAGGCGTCCCGCTCCCTTCCATCTCCTCCCCCAGGCCCTTTCCGCGTCCGGTGCAAACTGCCGGGCATGTCCCCCGCGGCCGCAACGCGTCACGGCACATCGCAAGGGGAGGATTGGAGGCTACCGCCATCCTGACCGGCATGCATCCGTTGTCCGCCCTTTTATCGGGAGTTGGAGCCGTTTTTCCGAAGCATGCCCTTTTCCAACAAACGGACCAGCTTTTCGTAATTCTCGATGTCTGTGAAGGACTGCAGGGGATAAACCATCTTGTCCGGAAACTCCCGTCGGATTCTTTTGGTCAATTTTTGATGGCAGATGATCAGGTCCGTCTCCGGGGGAATTTCGTCAATGGACGAGTTGTCCACCTCGATGCCCAACCCCGACTTCCGCAACTGCTTTTTCAACATGGCCGCCCCCATCGCGCTGGAACCCATGCCGGCTTCACAGGCAAAGATGATTTTTCGAACCGAAGCCACCGCCTCTTCGGGTCTCAAGGGGTTCGGTCCGTCCTCCGGAGCGGTCTGGATGGCTACCGATGTCTTTTTCGGTTTTTCATGAAACTGATCCATATTCTGAAGGGCGATGATCTCCCCCAACGCCTCCGGTTGCTCTTTTTCGGCGAAGTGGCGGAAAACCGGCTCAACAACAGGGAAGAGGCCATGAATGAAACCAGGGCCGAGATGACCACCCCCGCCAATACGAAGGGCATCTCCTCCTTCGGTGTCAGGCCGAGGATCAAAAAGATGCTTCCGGGAGAGGGCAATGACACCAGACCCACATCAAAGAACTGGAACGCGGCGATCCCCGCCGTGCCGCCGGCCACGACGGCGGGCAGCAGAACCGGATTCATCAGCACGTAAGGAAAATACACCTCGTGAATCCCGCCGAACAGATGAATGAACGAAGCCAGTTTTGCGCCCTTCCGGTTCTCCGCCTTCGCCTTCAGCCAGTAAGCGGCCAGCATCCCCAGCCCCGGCCCCGGATTGGTCTCCAACAGAAAGAATATGGATTTCCCGATCTCCTTCACCTGTTGAATCCCCAAAGGAGCCAATATGCCGTAGTTCATCACATTGTTGAAAAAGAGCACCTTCCCCGGCTCGATGATCAGGGCCGCCATCGGGAGCCAGCCCGAATGGATGACGGTCTCCATCAATTCGTTGACCCGATGCACTCCCGCCGACAGCGCCTGACCGACGAACAAAAAACAGACTGCGGTGAGCACCACGGCCACCCCAGCAGCCGCCGCATTGGTCGCCAACAACTCATATCCGATGGGAATGCGTTCCTTTACGGCCTGATCCAACCGGTTCATCAACCAACCCGTGGCCAGACCGATCAGCATCGCCCCGAGAATGTTGGGAACGGAGCTGGCAAGACTCAGCCCGAAGGTGACAATGGACGCCACCACCGCCCCCCTTTGTCCCCCCAGCAATCTCCCGCCCGTATAACCCAGCAGAATGGGAAGCAAGGTTTCATAGATCGGGCGGACCAGCAAGATCAACCGGTCATTGTACCACCAGCCGTAGATCCCGAAAACCGCCTGAATGATCCCGACGGCGATGATCACCGCAATATTTTGGTAGATCATCGCACTGAGCAGCTGGCCGAGCTTCCTCATGGGCCATGAACTCCCTTAAGGCAGACGTTGGTTCTCGAAATCAACTCCTCGGACAAAAGAAATTCCAGGTTTTTTCTGATTTTTTTAATCGATCCGCGTTTCAACAGGGCGACGAAATCGTCCTCGATCAGGGCGGCACTGATTTGACTGATCAAATCGATGTGCTCCTTTGGGGCGGTCGGAGGTGCCGCCAACAGCAAAAACGTGGAAACGCGCCGTTTTTCATCGGCGTCATTCCGCCAATCGACCGGGGATGAAAGCCGGAACACCGCCATGAGCAGTTCGCTTACGCCTTCCGATTTGGCATGGATCAGGGCCAAATCGTTGATGATCAATCCGCCTTGCGCCTCTCTTTTTTTTATGTCGCGGCATAACGCGCGAAGGTCCCGGATTTTGCCCCAACCCGCAAGCAGCAGACACAAAGACTCCAGCACCGGTCTTGAAACGTTTACCCCGTCGAACACCTGAAGATTGCGCAGGATCTGCATCATCCCCTCGCCCGATCGGGCCAAAGACAAAGCCGAAGGGGACGGTTCTTTCGCCTCCTGAACCGGAAAATNATCGACCCGCATCCGCGACAAGGTCCATTCGATGGCGGCCAGATCCTCCTTCTGCAGAAAGGGGTGAACGACCACCACCCGGTGGTCGTCGGCAAAGGAGATGGGCACCGTGGAAACGATCAAATCGATGTGCTCCTGCTCCGACAACCACTTTTTCAGTTCCGTCACCGAAACGATCCCGACAATGTCCAGATAGGGCACTTCGTTTTTCAGCCGTGCGGTCAAATAGCTGGACGTGCCAAAGCCGCCGGCGCAAACCACCACCGTACGAAACCTTCTTNCTTCCCGCCGGCGGATCAGGGCGGCTCCGACGTGCAACGCAAGATATCCGATTTCATCGTCCGGCACGGCATAAGGAAACTGTTTGGAAACCGCCTTCCGGCAAGCGTCGAACACTTCGGGATACCGTTCCCGGATCTCCTTCAACATGGGATTGTGGATTTGCAAGCCATTTTCCAGCCGGCCCATGGCGGGGATCAAGTGAGCCAGCAAACCCTCGAACAGGATGGCGTCCCCCAGCAACGGCACGCCCAATTCCCGCTCGACGGACTGGATGAACTGTTGTGCCAGTTCAAACATCCGGCCGCTTTCGGGGGTTTCCATCGGATGCTCCTTGCTTATGGCCGCGCCGGAGAGATGCAATGCGATATATCCGATTTCCATTTCCGGAATCGGAAGGGAAAGGGCGCCCTCCAGACGCGACGCGATTTCCCTGGCCAGGGGAAGCATTTCCATCGCTTCGGNAGGAAGGTTCCGCGACAATTCCCCTTCATATTTCGCGCCGCGCTTGATCCGCTCCACGGCCAAAAGGAGGTGAATCACCAGGTTGACATAGCCTCGATCCGTCAAAAGAATGGCATCGCAGCCGTCCAGCACCTCCCGGACAGCCCGTTCAACGGCCCATATATGCTCAATGTCAAGAAATTTCAGCAGCCGGTCACGCACCAAAAACCCCAACGGATGTTGGGAAGCTTGCCCTTCATTTTGAAAAAGGGCGAGCCACTCTTCAAAGGTCGTCCCCTGGTGAAGAAATTTCGAAAGGGCCATCCGCTTTTGCTGCTCCGTCCCTTCCAGAAACACTCCCCATCCCGGTTTGCGGATCAGTTTCAAACCCGCTTCCGCAAACCAATGTTCCAGCTTGTCCAAATCGAGGCTGATCGTCGCCTCCGTCACGTTGTACTTGCGGCTGAAGGCATAAAGTTTGACGGGTTCCCCGGCGAGAAGCAGGTCGAAAATCAACCCTTCCTGCCTCTCTTCGGGGGAATAGAGCCGATACTTTTCCATTTCGTTCAACGATTTCAGCAGCCGCTGCTTGTCCTCTTCCCGGCCCTCGATCGCCATGCCGGAACCCGTTTTTCTGACGATCTTCAAGCCGTGGCGGGAGAGGATTCCCCTCAGGGACTGGATCTCCCTTTGAATCGTTCGAAGGCTCACCTTCAACATGTCTCCCAACTGCTGATCGGATACGAAAGTGGGAGAAAGCAACAGGATCTGAAGCAATCGCCTTTGCCGGGAATGAAGCATGGACTTTCGCTCCTCTCCCGTTTCCATCCGGTTTTCGCGTTTTCCCCATGGTCTTTCTTCTCTGCCGAAGCCTTCTCCTTGTGCGACGCCGCAAATTCCATAAATTGGTCTTCGCTCGTGCCCCCAACGATGTCATAAACATCCCTCCCGGTCCCTCGCCCGGGACGGCAAGATGCGGCTTCGAAGTGAGGCGTCACCGCCTCCAGGCGGCGAAATGTTTCTCCACCTCTTCAAGGGTGGGCAAAGCCGTCATCGCCCCCTTGGCCGATACCGCCAGTCCGCCGGAAACCGCCGCAAAGGCCGCAAAATGCTCCAGCTCATCCAAAGAAAAAGAGGACGGATCCGCTCCGGACAGGCTCAATCGGTAGAGAAAGCCGGAAACAAAGGCATCGCCGGCGCCCGTCGTGTCGACAACCTCGGCGGGGAAGGCCGGAACATGCCGGAGCCCTTCGCCATTGACGACCCAGCACCCCTTTGCCCCGAGGGTGACCAGGAGCGCCTTCAACCGGTATTTTCGACGGAAGGCGACGGCGGCCTCCGGCGTCCCCTCTCCCTCCAGAAACGCCAATTCGTCTTCCGACACTTTCGCGACATCCGCCTGATCCATCATCGCCGCAATCGATTCGTGCGCCCGCTTACGGTCCCCCCACAAATTCATGCGGATGTTGGGATCGAAGGAAACCGTCACTCCCCGGGCCTTCGCCCGACGGACCGCCTCAAGCGTGGCCGTCCGGGAAGGCTCGCCGATCAGCGAGATCGAACCGACATGAAGGATATGATACCGATGCAGGGGCACGGTTTCCACATCTTCTTTTCTCAAAAATCGGTCGGCACTCGGATCGATGTAAAATTCAAAAAAGCGCTCCCCGGCGGAATCCAGTTCGACGAACACGAGCCCCGTCCTGGCCTGATCGGTTTGGGTCAGGTAGGCGGTTTCCACTCCGTAGCCCCGCAAGGTTTCGATGAGAAAGTTCCCCAGGATGTCCCGACCGACTTTTCCGACAAAGGCTGCGGGCGCCCCGAGCCGCGCGACTCCCACCGCCACGTTCGCCGGAGCACCCCCGGGACATTTTTGATAAGTTTGCTGGTCCTTATCCAGCGGAATCATGTCCACGAGGGCTTCTCCCAGGGTGAGGACTCCCTTGCCCATGGGCGACCNTACCTCCTTTCAANAAGCAGCTGGGGAGGAACAAAGGCAGACCCGGTCCTCCCCAGCGTCACACAGGACCGGGTCCGCCTCCATCCCATTTTAAACGATCTGTCTCCCCCTTTCGAAGGCCGTTCAGACCGGAGCAGCCGACGGTTTTTTTCGGGGAGGCGCGGAGGCCCCTGCGCGAGGAACCGGCCCGTCGTTGTGCCATATGCGCACTCCTTCCGGGAATCGGCGCCCGGCGCCGCCATTCCCTGTGCCGATCCCCAATCCGTCCCCGCCGTCTTAAAGCCCGGGACACACCAAAACCTTGATGTCTTCCGGGGGCTTCTTTTCCCGCATGTAGTCCGCGAAGGATTCGAGACCGATTTTTTTCGTCACCAGCGCCCCCACGTTCACCCGCTTCTGTTCGATCATCCACAGCGCCTGATAGAAATTGAACATCAGCGCCATGGAGCCGACATACTGCCAGTCCTTGTGGTATATGTCGAAGGGATTGACGGAGATCCGCGCATCGGAGGGAGCCACGCCGAACTGCAGAAGGCGGGCACCGGGTCCGGCAAAACGGAACATGCCTTCAATGACGGCCGGAATCCCGGTGGCATCCACCACAAGATCAAAACCGTCGGGATATCGGGACTCCAGGCGGCTTTCCAAAGATTCTCCGCCATGGTACACGGCGTCGGCACCCAATCTCTTCGCCGTCTCCAGTTTCTTTTCCGCGATATCCACCAGAACCACTTCGGAGGTTCCGCTCGTTTTCAACGCCATGAGCAGCATCAATCCCATCGGGCCGCCTCCGAAGATCAATGCTCTTTCCCCGAATTTCGGCTGAATCCGGTTCAATGCATAGGCGACGCAGGACAGGGGTTCGATGAGCGCNCCTTCTTCAAAGCTGATTCCCTCCGGCAACCGGTACAAGTTTTTGGCCGGAACGCGGACATACTCGGCGAAAGCGCCGTTCATCGTCACCCCGATCGCATTCCAGCGCTTGCAGTGATTCCAGCGATGGTTCCGGCAATGGACGCACGAGCCGCAGTAAACGGACGGATCGACGGCGACCCGTTCCCCCGGCGTCCATTCGTCGACGCCCTCCCCCACTTCATAAACGGTGCCGGAAAACTCATGACCGCCGGCGATCGGATACGGAGAGATGAAATCCCCCTCGAGAATGTGATAGTCGGTCCCGCAAATCCCGCAGCACTCCACCTTCACGATCACTTCGNCGGGACCCGGTGACGGAATCTCCACTTCCTCCACCCTGATTTGATGCGGGNAGACAAAAAGAGCCGCCTTCATCTTCGGCATGTGAATTCACTCCCTTCGTGAATTCTCTTCAAGGTGCCGCAGGGGATCTCCTTCCCGGCTTCACTCCGGCAACCCGTTGGGATAGACAAACACCTTCACGCTTTTCTCCTTCTGCGTCCTTGCCCGTTCCAGGGCGTCACGGGTCCCTTCCAAGGGATACCGGTCGGTTACGAGTTCCCTGACGTCCGCCAAGCCGGAGGATAAAAACCGGATGGCCTGGGGATAGACGTTGGCGTAACGAAACACNCCGAAAATGTCGAGCTCCCGGTCGGCGATCAACGGCACATTCAGTTCGATCAGATCCTGCGGAGGGAGGCCGACGATCGAGAGTTTGCCTCCCCGCCGGACGGAANCCAGCGCGGATTGGAGGGCCTTCGGATGACCCGCCGTCTCAAAGGCCACATCCACCCCTTCGCCGCCGGTGATTTCCCGGATCGCCTCCTCCGGCTGCCGTTCCAGGATGTGGACCGTGTGGGTGGCGCCCAATTTTTCCGCCGCCGCCAACCGCTTCGGCACCAAATCGGTTGCGATGATCGTGGATGCGCCAAAGGCTCTGGCCGCAACGACCGCCATCAGCCCGACAGGTCCCATGCCCATGATCGCCACCGTCGAACCGGGCGTCAATCCGGCGCGCCGGGCCGCGTGAATGCCGACCGAAAACGGCTCGATCAGCGCGGCCTCTTCGAAGGAAAGGTGATCCGGGATCGGATAAAGGAAATCCTCTCGATGTTTGATATACTGCACAAAGGCCCCGTCCACCGGCGGTGTGGCCAGGAAGGAAACATCGGGACACAAATTGTACCGTCCTTGCTTGCAGTAATCGCAGGTTCCGCAGGGAACGCCGGGCTCGACGGCGACGCGGTCCCCCACCTTCACCCGGGATACCCGCTCCCCCGTCGCCACCACCACCCCCGAACACTCATGGCCGAGGATGATCGGTTTTTCCACCACAAAGCGTCCGATCCTGCCGTGTTCGTAATAATGAACATCCGATCCGCAAACCCCGACCGCCATCACCTTGACGAGCACTTCGTTTTCGCCTACCTCCGGGACCGGCAGTTCCCGGATTTCGATTTCCCAAGGTTTGGTAAGCACCGCAGCCTTCATGACCTCCGGAATCGCTTCCCTGTTCACCGCAATCCCTCCGTTTCCATCAATGATTTCATTTCACGGCCCCCATCGACAGGCCGCGGACCAGGTATTTCCTCACAACCAGTCCGGCGATCACCATCGGCGTGATGATGACGGTTCCGGTGGCCATGGCCTGTCCCCAAGCGATGCCCTGCTGAGTGATCAACAGGGAGGCGGCCACCGGAATGGTTTGATTTTCGTGTCCGGAAAAGACGGAGGCGAAGAGGAAATCGTTCCAGGCAAACATCAAACACAGGATGCCGGTGGCCACCAGGCCCGGAGCGGCAGGCGGAATCACCACCCGCCAAAAGGCTTGAAACCGGCTGCACCCGTCAATCATCGCCGCCTCTTCCAGATCGACGGGAACCTCCTTGAAGAAAATCATCATCATCCACAGCGCAAAGGGCAAATTGAACGTGGTATAGGCAAAAATCAACCCCGTCATCGTCCCGATGAGCCCCAGGTGGGTAAACATCAGGTAAAGGGGCAGCATCACGGCGGGGATGGGCGCCATGCGCGTGCTGATGATCCAAAAGGAAATGTGCTTCTCCCCTTTAAACTTCCGACGGGCCAGGGCAAATCCCCCCAGCGTGCCCAACACCAGGGAAATCCCGGCGGAGATGACGGAAGCGATCACGCTGTTTGTCAGGTAGTGGAGGAATTTTCCCCGTTCGGAGAACATGTAGGCATAGGTGTCGAAATGGGGTTTGAAAAGAAATTTGGGCGGCATCGAAAACATGCCGGCCTGGGTTTTCAGGGAAGATAGCACCATCCAGAGGACGGGAAAGAGCGCCCATGTCAAAGCGATCCCCGCCAGGGCGTACAAAACCAGGCCGATCGCCAATTTTCGAAAGCGCGGGGCCATTCATGCTTCCCCCTTCCGCATGAACCGGACAAACAGCTGTCCCAGGATGATCGTCACAAAGAGCATGGTCAGACCCAGGGCGGCGGCCGACCCGAAGTCCTGGAATCGAAAGGCCACTTCCATCAGGTGAAAGCCGATAATCTTGGTGGAGTCGGCGGGGCCGCCCTCGGTCGCGATTTTGATGGTGTCGACAAAGCGGAAAATGTCCATCATGCGAATCAGCAGCGCGAGGACGACCGTCCGGGAGATCAGCGGGAAGACGACATGGATCAGCTTCCGCCAATAACCCGCTCCGTCCACTTCCGCCGCCTCCAGCACCTCCTCCTGAAGCGACTGCAAACCGGCGTACACGATGATGGTGATCAGGGGCGACCACTCCCACACGTCCATGAGGATGATGGCGGGAAGGGCCGTGGAAACATCCCCCAAAATCTCGGTCTCCACGCCGATCAGCCGAAACAGCCACGCGTACAGGCCGTACGTCGAATTGAGCATGAACCGGCCCAGCAGCCCGACGACCACCGGGGCGACAAAGAGGGGAATCATCCACAAGGTCAATATCGCGTTTCTCGCCCGCGGAAGCTGATGGATCAGCAGGGCCATTCCGACCCCGACCGCCATTTCAAGGGACAAACCGCACAAGGCGTAAACCGCCGTGCGGCCCCAGGAGGCCCAGAACGTATCACTGGTGAAAACGTTTTTCCAATTTTTCAGCCCGTTGAATGCCGGTTCGTCGAAGGACAGCGTGAAATCCATCATGCTGGCATATATCATGTACATCAGCGGAAAGATGCTGATCATCGCCAGCAGCACCAGGGACGGAAGCAGCATCCAGAATTCCGTCGACCATTTTCCCGGCCCTTTTTTTCTTTGGACGCGAACCGACGGGCTCGCGTCCAAAAGCATCGGTTGCTGATATCCGTTCTCCTTGATGTTCAGGCTCATCGGTCTCCCTCGATTCCTCTCAGCGCTTCAGTTTCCGGTCGCCTCATCCGATTTCTCCGCGATCGCTTTCACCGCTTGTTCCGGACTTTGTTTGCCCGCGATCATCTTGGACAGTTCGGTGAAAATGTAGGTGTCGATCTGCGGCCACTGGGGAATTTTCGGACGCATATAGGTGTTTTCCGGTTTCCACGCTTCCAGCACCGCTTTCATCGAAAGCAGGTTCGGCATTTCCTCGGCTTCTTTCGTCCCGGCCTCCATCCCCCTTTTCACGTCGGGAAGCGCATATACGGAGGAACGGGTCGGCGTCGAACCGCCCTGCTCGGATTTCAAAATCATGTACTGGGTTTGCGGAGACGTGGCCCACACCAGGAACAGCCAGGCCGCTTTCTTTTCCTCGTCGCTGGCGTATTTGTTGATGCCGATGCCGGTTCCGCCAAAGATGTTCGCGCTTCTGACCTTCCCCTTCGGCAGAATCGTCCAGCCGACCTTTCCGGCCACCTTGGACTTTTCCCCGCTTTCAAACATGGCGGAAAACTCGTGCCACTCGGGAGCCATGGCGATTTCGCCGGCGGCGAAGGCCTCGGCCAATCCGTTCCAATCCCAGGAGGTGCTTCCCGGCGCCGCCTCCTTCAACAGCTTGTTGTAAAATTCGGCCGACTCAAGGGCTTCTTTGGAGGTCATCGCCGATTTTCCGGGATTGCTTGTCCCGATCGTGCCCACATCCTTTTTCTCGAAATAATCTCCCCCGTTGGCGGCCAGAATGTTGCTGAAATCGCACATCAATGAATCGTACTGCTTGGCCTGGTGACCCGTTCCGTATTTCACCTCGGTGATGACGCCCTCTTTCACTTTTTGATTGATCCATTTGGCAATCTCGTAATATTGATCCCAGGTCATGCCGGGCCGGGGGGTCCAATCATACCCCTTTTCCTTCATGAACAAATCCTTGTATTTCTCGAACACATCCTTCCGATAGGCCAAAACCATCGTCGGATTGTCGTAGGGCAAAGCCAGCAGTTGCTCCTTGTTTCCCATGTGCCCGAGGGCTTCCAACTGGACGGGGATGAAATCCTCCACTCCCCCGGGAATATGGGGCATGGTCGGTTCGTTGTTGAACAGGTTCAAATCCACGAAGTGCTGGGAATACTTGGCGAGAATCTGGTAAGGATCCGCATAGATGACGTGGTATTTTGAGGATTTGGCATTGAAATCGAGGCTCACCTTCTCGACGACCGTGCCCAGGTCGCTCTGTTCGATGTTGACCTTGATGCCCGTCACCTTTTCAAACTTGTCGATATTGGCGGCAATGGCCGAAGAAGGCGGGGTGTTCTCGGAAATGACATTGATCTGGATTCCCTTGAACTGTTGCCAATCAAAGCCTTCAGGCGCTTGGATTTTGGGCAGCCCTTCCACCCATCCCTCAAAGGGGGCGTCGACCAATTTGTCGGGATTGATCTGGTCGGCGTTCTTGCTCTTCGTATCGATGCTTTCTCCCCCCGAAGAGCACGCCGTCGCCAACATGACAAGCGCCAAAAGCAATGCGCCTAAGCGGAAGGCTCTTCGCTTCTTCATCTGCTTCCCCCCTGGGTGAGACGAGTTGTTGACGCTTTCATTATAGATCGAATTTCATGAATCGACGGAATGGAGATGGCGCATCTTTGGCGCATGCGGATGTGACAATTCTTTAAGATTTCCCGCCGGGAAAACCGAAAAACCCTTTCACCGGAAACAAAAGACACGCCTGTCGCGTGCCTTTTCACTTATCGCTTGAATGATTCGCACATGCCTGCGCCGACTTTCCCGGCGGGACAGGGCATCCGATTTTCTTCATCACCGGATCAGCGAATAAAAACTGCTTCCGTTCTCCGGCGGAGGGACGGAAAAGAAATCAGCAACGGTGGCCGCGATGTCGGACAAGGTGTCCCGCTCCCCCACATCTCCGCCCCGCAGGGACTTGCCGTAGGCGAGCAGGAACGTTTTTTCCCGGGTGTGCCCGCTGTGACCGATGGTCGGATCGTTGCCGTGGTCGGCGCTGATCATCAGCAGATCCTCCTCCGACATCCCCTTGAGGATGACGGACAAAGCCTTGTCCACTTCCATGATCTTTTGCGCATACCGGTCCACATCCTGGGCGTGTCCGGCCAGATCCGTCTCCTGCACCGTGGCCGCAATCAGCCCCTCTTCCACCCAATCCATGGCCTCGATGACGGACCGCATCACCCGGTCCGTTTCCACCGCCGGAATCCGCCGGGCCCCTTCGCAGGTGATCACATCCTGCATCTTTCCGATCAGGCAGACCTCTTTCCCCGACTCGACGAGAATGCTGCTGACCTGGGTCTTCGGATTGACGCCGTACCCCATATGGCGAACCTGATACCCGCGCCCATACACGCCCGATTTCGGCGAATTCACCCCGACGAGCCCGTCGGAGCGCCGCTCGACGCTCTCCCGGATCCGCTCGGGGGAAACCCCCTTCCCGCCCAGGGCGATAACGCGGCTCACCTTCACCGCCGAGCGGACAATCTCGCCGATCCTCAGGACCTCGTCGAAGGAAATGCGGTCCAGCGGCGCCGTCACGTTGTAAATCTGGCCGTAGTCGGTTTCGATGTTGTCGGCGATCACCACGAGATCATTGACCAGAAGATAGGGCAGCGCCGGATCGGGGACCTCCACTTGGTATCCCCGCTGGGCAAGGGCAGCGCGAACCGTCTCCATATTTTTCGCGAAGGGCTCCCTCCGGGGTTTTCGGGGAGCGGTGCCCATGATTTCCTGGTGCCCCGCATAACTGTCGGCTCCGTCATGCTGCAGGCGCAGGGTGCCGAATCCCGCCCTGGGTTCGCCGGCGGCCGGTTTCAACCGGGGATGGCGCAAAATGCGGTTGATCCCCAGCCATTCCAGCTGCGGAATCCGGATCTCCTTCGCCCGATCCAGGATGTGACAAAAGGTGTTGGCTCCCCGGTCCTGCCTGCGCGACGGAAAGATGTCGTCCATCGCCCCGACTCCGAGGCTGTCCAAAATCAGGAGGATCGCTCGCCGTCTGCCCATTTTTCCGCCTCCTCCGTCAACGGTTTTCCCAAGCTGTCGTAGATTGCCTTCAGCGACGGCCGCCCCCGCTGGATCCCTTCCACCAGCGCCACCTGACTGCGCGTGACAAAGATTTGGGTGCGAAAAGCGAAAACCGCCGTGTCCCCCACTTCGATCCGGTGACCCGTCCGATCAAGCGCCCCGTAGTAATCGATGAACTGCGGCGGCGTCTCCCGCACCCGGACCCGGCAATCCATCATCCCGGGAAACGTCTTCCCGACGATCGCCTCCCTCGCCCGGGAGCGCCGGTAAAACCCGCCTCCGTACACATAGGCGCGCTCCCCGTCCAGATGGGAAACTTCGCTGACATACACCATGGCCGGCAATTCGGGCTGATCCCCCCGCTGGTGCAGGGGGGTCGTCCCGGTCAACGCATGGCCCGGCTCGCCGTGGGTCGCCCCCAACTCCTTCAATATCGGGATGGTGGAGACGCAGGTGGCGCTGGGCATGTTGATCTGCTCCAGGGANANNCCCAGCTCCTCCGACAGCCGCTCGGCGCAGCGGAGGACCGTATGGGCGTTGGCCAGGGGCTGGACATCGCCGCGGTCCGGATCGTACANCAAACAGGGAAATCCCGTGACTCCCGCGATGCGGACGCCGGGCAAGCGAAGGATTTCCCGGGCGGCCTCGATCAACCCGCTTTCCCGGAATCCGCCCTGCTGCCCCTCGTACAAGACGTCCTCGGGCCCGACCACCCGAAGCAGCAACTTTTGCGTTCGGCCCATCCTTTGGGCCACTCGGGAAATTTGCGCCGCCTTTTCCACGGAATAGACAGTCACCACTTCCGGCCGATAGGAAAGAATCTCCTCAATCATTCCGGAGGGGATCTGCACCAGGTGGCCCACATTTCCCAAGGGGATGCCCGACCGGCCCAGCAGGCGGGCTTCCCAGGGGTCGACGGCCACCGCACGCGGAATGCCGCTGGCGGCGATCAACCGGGCCACTTCGGGATTGCGGCCGATTTGTTTTGTCATCATGTAGAGCCGAATTCCGGCCCGGGCCGCCGCCCGGGCCAGGAGGCGGGCGTTGTAGGCAATCGCATCCAAGTCCAACACGTAGGTGTTCGGGGGAATGATGCCTCTTCTGTGCAAGTCCACCGCCGCTTCAACCAGTGCCGGATTTCTCTTCAAGGTAACCGATAGAAACATTTACACCTCGCCTCTATCTTCAAGATCGCTCAGCGCCTTTCTCAAGATCTCGATCACCAGATCGGCCCCCGAGCGCATCGGATTGATGCGGACAGCCCTTTCCGCCAGCTCCGGACGGCTTTCCAGGAAACTGCCGGACACCCGGTACACCATGGGAAGAATCTCATAGCGGGATTCCGCCCCGACCGGATAGATCGCCGCGCCGTGCCGCTCACAGGCCCGGATCAGAGCGGGGGCGATCGGTCGCCTCAACTCCGCGATCACATTTTTGGATTGGGCATTGGTGATGTACGCCCGTTTCACTTCCGGAACGGCTCCGGCGTTGAGCAGCTTGCAAAGCCGCTCCGTCTGTTCGTTTTGCACCGCAAAGGCGACCGGCGCCAGCACGAGGGAGCGAAGCAGCTCCATCGCTTCGAATCCCTGCACCTGCCCGCCTCCGGAATAATTCCGCTCGTGAATCTTCCGGATTCCCTCCCCTTTCCCGACGACGATCCCGATCCCCGGGGGACCGAGCAACTTGAACCCGGAAAAACAGGAATAGCAGGCCCCCAATTCGACACCGATTCGCGGCACCTTCAGGGCGGTGTAATTGTCGTCCACGACGATGGGGAGATCGGGCCGCTCCGCGCGCACCCGCCGGATCACATCGCCGAGATCGTAATCATCCGTCGGCTGCTGACGGGAATGCTGGACATAAAAGAGGCGGCATTCCCTCTGTTTCTTCAAAGCGTCCCGCAACCGGTCCGGATCGTTGTAATCGACGGGCACCGGATTGAGCCCCATGAGCCGCACCGTCTCCTGCGTGGTCTTGTACATCGGCCCCGTGTGGGCGAAGAAGAATCCCCCGGTTCAAGGAGGACGCTCAGCGCGGAGCGGATCGCCCCGGTGCCGGCGCCGCGGACGAGGGCGCAGGCTTCCGCCCGAAAAAACCTTGCCAGCACCCGCTCCACCTTTTCCGTCTGGAGCGGACGGCCCGGTCCGGGAACAACACCCACATCCCCCTGCTGAAAGAACTCCCGCCCCGTGAATTCCCCGGCAATCAAGGCGGTCAACTCAAATTGTTTCTGCTTCGCCTGTTGGATGTTCATCGTCGTCAAAACCGGATCGCCCATCGCAACCCCCTCCTAAAAGGACAGGAAACGGCGCGGATTCTCCACCAACATCGTCTCGATCTCCCGCCTGGACACGCCGCTATCCAGCAATCTCGGGATGAACCGGGTGAAAAGGTATTCATATCCGAAACCGCCGTTAACCTTCAGATAGGATTTCTTCGTGATGTCGCAGGACAGCATCAGCTGTCCGACATACCCCCTGTCCAGCAGATACAGCAGATCGGACAGCCGCTCCGTCTCGGGGCGGTAGTTGTTCTTGCCGATGGTGTCGAACTGGATGTAAACCCCCGCCTTCAACATCGATTCGTATTCGTCGCGGTTTCCGTTTAAATCCTGGTGGCCGATGGAGACCTTGGAAAGGTCCGCCCCCAATTCGTCAAAAAGCCTCACCTGCACAGGCCCCAGTGTCCCCAGCTCGCAATGGGTGCTGAGGGGAGCTCCCGTCCGCTTTTGGGCCCGGGCGGCGGCCCGGAACACCTTCTCCTCCTCGGCGGTCATCTCGTTCAGGCTGCTGCCGATTTCGGCGATGATTCCGGCCCTCACCCCGGTATCCCCGATTCCCTCCGTCAGTTCCCGCACGAACAGCTCCTCGATTTCCTCTTCGCTTTGCTCTTTTACTTCTTCCGGGTAATAGGTCTGCTTGTAGTAGCCGGTGGCCGCCACAATCGGAAGGCCGTGCCGTTCGGACATCCGCCGCAGGGCTTCCACATCCCGTCCCATGCCGCGATTCGTCACCTCGACGATTCCCCCGCAACCCGCCGCCTTCAGCCCCTCCAACTCCCGGTCCATTTCCTCCGAATCCGACAGGATGGGGTCGTCATCCCGCCGGATTCGGGACAGGTCCAGAACCAGGTGTTCGTGAATCATGGTCGGACCAAAAGATTCCGGGGAAATGTCCCCGGTGACCGTGCGAATTGTTTTCGTCATATCCGATCCCTTCCCG
>JGI1652J44930_10000367_pt1 | contig 17816 bp, 20 predicted proteins | sample NewIslsDNAsample_FD_44930 | JGI IMG/M metagenome (IMG submission 44930)
TTTTTTGATATATAAATCAGATACCCTATAAAGCGGTGAATGAAACCATTTCAATATTTACTCACCATAATCCGGAGATTATAATAATGGTAGAAATATTTTCCATTATAATGGAATACTGGCGAGATGATGCAATGGATCAAAAGGAAATCCAAAAGATGCGAATGAAGCAGCTGGCAGTAATGAATTTTCTGGTATTGGCGGCACTGGCGGTCTATTATATCTGCAGCAGTGTGTTTACCATCAGGACTTCGCTTTTTTATCTGGCGTTCGGGATCTATTTTGTCATTTTTGCAGTGATCCGATTGATCAAGACCGATTCGACAAAATCCATGATTCCCCTTCTTGAAAAAGTGGCGAAATATGAAAAAGAAAAGTTGGGAGACGAATGGTATAGACGTCGCAAATTTGAGGCTGTTTTATATGTGATTCTTGGGGTTTTGTTCCTTTTTCTATCGTTCGGGAGCGGGAAGTCGGCGGAAAATTTTTTTTCTAAGCCGGATACCCTCTTTTTTATAATGTATACCCTTTTCTTTTTGCTCATGGTAAACATCTTGACCGTTTTAAATAATCAAAAAATGGACCATTCAACAGAAGCGGAATTGAAAGGATTTGCAAGGAAATNGCTTCTTGTGGGGGCGGCGGCGGCACTCGCATTCGCCATCATTATCTTTCAATTGATCCTGTTTTACGTATTTTCACAAATAAATTAGGGGAACATTCCATTCCATTTTGACTTCTCCAAGTTCAAAATGGATTTTTTTTATAAATTTTTGACTCTATCATTTGCGATGCCATAGGAAAATTTGTATTCTATGAACTGATTTAGTATGGTTGAAATAAAACAAAAATGCTTCAAAGGAGAGAGCTTCAATGAAAAGGCTGAGATACATACTGTACTTCGTTTTTTCGGCCGCATTATTATTCGGATGCGCGAGTGAGACTGCCGATTCGGTTGGCGGGGAAGGAAACGCCCAACCTGTAGAACAAACAGAACAGGGCAAAGGACAGGAACAGACGTCATCCGAGTTGCCGGCAGATATGAAAACAATCGATGCGGAAGTCGTTTCGGTCGTCGATGGCGATACGATTAAAGTGAAAATCAACGGACAAACGGAAACGGTAAGATTTTTGCTGGTGGACACGCCGGAGACAAACCATCCGCGCCTCGGTGAACAGCCGTTTGGCCAGGATGCAAAAGAGTTTACGAAAAAGATGTTGGAAGGAAAGACGGTTCAGCTGGAAAAGGACGTGAGCGACAGGGATAAATATGGCCGGCTCCTCTACTATGTATATGTTGACGGGAAGAGCGTCCAGGAAGAGTTGCTGAAAAATGGTCTGGCAAGGGTCGCCTATGTGTATGTGCCAAATACAAAGTATGTGGACCGCTATTATGAAATCCAAAAAGAAGCCCAAAAGAAAGGGGTCGGCATTTGGAGCATCGAAAATTATGCCCAGGAAGACGGATTTCATGAAGAGGTAATCGAAAAAAATTCAGGAAAAAATGATTCATCGTCCAACGGTTCTGCAGGAGAATGCAATATTAAAGGAAATATTTCATCAAACGGTGAAAAAATTTATCATATGCCGGGGCAGCAATTTTATGATGTGACGAAAATCGATCCATCCAAAGGCGAACGCTATTTCTGCAGCCGGGAGGAAGCGGAGCGGGCAGGCTTCCGTCCAAGCGAGAGATGATATAGTAAAAACGTTTGTCTCTACTCCATCGGGTAGAGACTTTTTTATGATCATTACGGGGAAAATAGAAGATAAAAACCGATTAGCGGTTTTGAATATGGGGAAAATTTATAGAAGGAAACATAAAGGGGAAAAGAAAGATGGGAAATAAAAATTTAACGAAAGAACAAATGGAAGATTTGATCAGCAAACTAAAAGAACGTTTCGAAAAAAATATGCATCGCCATGAAGGGATGAAATGGGAGCACATTCTAGAAAAATTGGAAAGCCATCCGGAAAAACTATGGTCTTTATATGAAATGGAAAGAACGGAAGGGGAACCGGATGTCATCGGTTATGATGAAACGACGGGTGAATATTTGTTTTGCGATTGTTCCAAGGAAAGCCCGAAAGGACGGAGAAGTCTTTGTTATGACCAGGAAGCCCTGGAATCAAGGAAAAAACATAAACCCGAAAACAGCGCCATGAATATGGCAAAAGAAATGGGAATCGAGATGTTGTCGGAAGAACAATATCGGGAACTGCAAAAGTTGGGTCCTTTTGATACAAAGACCTCCAGCTGGATCTTTACGCCGGCGGATATACGCAAGCAAGGGGGCGCTTTATTTTGCGATTACCGTTATGGCCATGTGTTTGTCTATCATAATGGGGCTGAAGCCTATTACAGTTCGAGAGGGTTTCGCGGACTGTTGAGGGTGTAAACACTGCCAGCCAAACAAGATTTTAGAATATCGGCCGGCCAGAAGAAAAATGAAACCGACATCCATTTGCATTGATTNAGATAAGGAAAATTTAATGAGGGAGTTGTTATGGCCATCCAATTCAAAGAGATCCAATCCAAAACGATTTTGACCAAAACGACCGGCTATTTGGACATCGGATTTACCCACTCCTTAAACCCCTACGCGGGTTGTGCCTTTGCTTGCCGTTACTGCTATGTCAGGGAATTGCCGATTCAAAAATTCAAAGGAACACCCTGGGGGGGATGGGTCGAAATTAAAAGAAATGCAAGGGAAGTTTACCGTAGGGAAATCGTTAAACTGCGCAAAAAAGAGCTTCCTGTCAATATATACATGTCTTCTGCAACGGACCCGTATCAGCCCGTTGAAAGGAAAGCCTGCATCACCAGGGGGATATTGGAGGAGATGCGTGCCAATCCACCCGATATCCTTGTCATTCAAACAAGAGGGCCATTGATTGAAAGGGATATCGATGTCCTTGTTCAACTGAAGGAACAATGCACATTGATTGTCTCCATGACGATCGAAACCGACCGGGAAGATGTGAAGAGGATTTTTGCCCCTTATGCCCCAAGCATCAAAATGAGGATGGAAGCGCTCCGCAAATTGCACCTTGCCGGCATCACGACCCAGGCCGCCGTATCCCCCGCATTGCCTTTCACTCCGGAATTTCCGAAGCTTTTGCGAGGAATCGCCGATTATATTTGGATCGATACATTGGCAATCGGCGATGGAGCGCAAGGAAAACGTTCTTCGCGGTTGAAAATGCCTCAACTTTTTGCGGAAAATAATTTCTCGGAATGGTATCAAAAGGACCTGCATGTCAAACTGGAGAAATTTTTCAAGCGGCATTTCCAAAGTGAAAGGATTCGCATCTCAAGACAAGAAGCTTTTTTGAACTGATTGAACGGAATTCATGAAAGGAAAAGATGATCCGACAGATGACGGGATCATCTTTTTATTTTGCAAAATCGATTGATTAATCGGTTGTTTCAATGCAAACCGGCCCGTCTTGCAGCTGTTCTTCTGCCATATCCGGCATTCGTTTTTCCATGAATCGTATAAATAGATTGTTTGAAATAAGGGCGGTTATAATCAAAACTGTGCCGATTGCGTCAAAAACCGTGTGTTGCCGGCCTTGCAGAAAGGAAATGAATAAGGTGGTTATCGGGACGAAATTGATAAAGAGCAGCCCGTTCACCGGAGACAGCAAACTGACTCCCACATTCCAGCCGATTAAAGCGATGATCCCGGGAAAAACAATCATAAACAGCAAATGTGGTGCTGCGGCTATAAGCCCGCTTTTCGAAGGAACGTCCAAGTAACCGAAAACCGTCGCTACCAGGGTGATGATCAATGCCGTAAACGTGCCGAGCAGACAGCTTATTGTGGAATAGCGCAATGCCGACCATCCTTGGAATTCACTGCCTCCCATCGTGTAAATCACCCATCCGACGACAGCGATCAAAATCAATAAAGTCGGAATGACATTGCCTGCTGCCGAAAAAAACGCATCAATCTTTCCTTCCGTTATAACAAGCACCGCACCGGCAAATGAAAAAAGAACACATGCCAATGTAAAGGGAAAAGGAGGTTTTTTAAAGAAAGTCCAGTAAATGACAATGGAAATCATCGGCATGAGCGATTCCATGATGGAAGCGACCAATACGCCATGATGGCCCAACAAATCTTCCCCCCAAAAAATAAACAAATTATAAACGGTAAAGGCCATTGTGCCGAAAAACCACAGACGCCGACCTTTCCCTTCAAACCGGAAAGCTTCTTTTCCTTCCTTCCAAAACAAAATCCCGGCCAATATGATGGATACGGCTCCATACCGGAAAATCGTAAAGTAGAAAGGATCGATATATTGAAAAGCGGAATGGGCAACAGGAAACATGGCACCCCAAGAGACCGCGGCAATGAAGCAGAAAAAGGATCCAATCAAGACAGGATTTTTCAATTTTGTTCCCCCTTTTCGAATGGAAATTGTTATAATCAATATTAGCTTCATTTTGATATCACGTAAAACGAACAAAAAAGATGTTTAACATCATTTATGTTGATACCATAGGTGAAACATGAAAGGGGAATCACTTTGGAGCTTAAAGATTTGGAAATTTTTCAGCTAGTGGCGGAAAAGGGGACGGTGACGGAAGTTGCCAAAGAATTGAATTATGTTCAATCAAACGTTACTTCCCGCATCCAAAAGCTGGAGGCTGAACTTAACACACCATTGTTCCATCGGCATCGCCGAGGAATGACATTGACACCGGAAGGAAAAAAACTTTTATTCTATAGTGAAAAAATTTTGAAGTTGACCGCAGAAATGAAAAAAGCCATACAGGATCAGAATGAGCCGATGGGAAAACTGGAAATTGGGACGGTGGAAACCGTTTATCATTTGCCGGCCATTCTCTCTTCTTATATCAAGAAATATAAAAATGTAGAGTTGTCTCTTTTTACAGGGGTGACGGAGAGTTTGGAAAAGGAAGTGCTCAATCATAAGCTGGATGGCGCTTTTGTAACAAAGACCGATTTTCATCCGGATCTTGAGGTTCATGATGTCTTTGACGAAGAGCTCGTTTTAATTTCGGATCAGAGGGAACGGACGCCGGAAGAATTAATAGACGAACCGTTTTTGTGTTTCAGCACAGGCTGCGGGTACCGCGCCCGATTGGAACAGTGGTATAAAGATCAAAATGCGGCTCCCCAAAAGATTATGGAATTTGGCACGTTGGAAACGATTTTGCGCGGCGTTTCCATGGGGCTTGGCGTTTCGTTTGTCCCAAGATCAGCCGTGTCTCATTTGGAACAAAGGGGAGAAATCCGATGCCACCGATTGCCGGAGCAATATAGCAAAGTGAAAACGGTGTTTATCAGAAGAAAGGATGCCTATTTGACGGCAACAATGGAAAAATTCATTGACACGATCGAAGAAAGCAGAAAGTTTATTCTTAACAATGTCTCATCCGGAAAATAGCTTTCACTAATACCCGGTTTTTCCCTATAATTTTATCATGGCAATTTGATAAAATAGATTGGCAATCTTTTCTTAAAAAATGAAAGAAGGCTATTGGAATGCTGACTACTTTCAATTCGTATTTGCAAAAATTGATGCCCATTTTGACTCCTTTAAGCCTGATATTGGGGGTTTTATTTGAAGAAATCGGCGGCCAGATGAGGTTTCTTATTCCATGGATTTTTGCTATCATGACGTTCGCCGGAAGCCTCAGCATTAATTTTCAGGGATTAAGAAGTGTAAAAAAACATCCGGGGTTCATTTTATTGACAATTGCTTTTCTGCATATATTCATGCCGATCTGGGCTTACATATTGTCAATGGTTGTGTTTGATGATCATTTGCTGATGGTCGGCTTTATTTTGTCGGTTGCGGTGCCTACAGGCGTGACCAGCTTTATTTGGGTCAGTATATGCAAAGGGAATCTGCCGCTGGGGTTATCCATCATTTTAATTGATACGGTGCTTTCACCGGTCATTTTCCCGCTTCTTTCGAAAATTGCCGTAGGAAGAAGCATCCCGATTGACACAACATCCATCATGCTTGATTTGCTTTGGATGATCGTAATTCCATCAATAATCGGCATGTTGGTGAACGAGAAGGGGAATGCACATTTTGTTGCTAAGTTGAACCGGGTTTTCGCTCCTTTTCAGAAAATCAGCCTTTTTCTCATCGTGTTCATCAACAGCAGTGTGATTGCCCCTTATTTAAAACATATTACATGGGAAATATTTGAAATCATTCTGCTTGTTTTGGTCATTTCTTTATCCGGATATACTTTATGTTTAATTATTGGACATTTTTTATGGAAGAAAATTGATCTAATAACAACCTTTGTTTTTACAGGCGGCATGCGCAATATCGCGGTGGGGGTCGTGATAGCCGGCACCTATTTTCCGTCCAAAGTTGTGCTGCCTGTTGTATTCGGCATGCTTTTCCAACAGATTTTGGCGTCCCAATTCAGCAAGGCATTGGAAAAATACCAGGAACGGTTCCATTTGGAAACGGCAAATGAAAAATGAATAGTTTAAAAAAAACTGCCAAAGCCATTTTGCTTTGGCAGTTTTTTTATTCGGGACATTTGTGAATAAATGAAAGGATAACAATACATGGTATAAAACCTAATAAATGAACCACAATAAAGGTAAATGTTATTCGTGGGAGTAATTGTTATGAGACGATTTTTCAGAAGACCTCCTGGAAGACATGCCAACACGGATTTTCAAAATAATGAAAGCAGAAACCAGGCACAATATTGTCCACATTGCCGGCATTTTCATTCCCGGCCAATCCAAGGTCAGAATATGCAAGGAAATAATCAAAATGCAAATCAATCAACTGTAAACAATCAACATGTACAGGAAACACAAAATCCTTCGGCTAATCAACAATATCAAGGAGACCAAAATGAAAACAATCAGCCCGCAACCAACAAAATGATAAATTCTTTCCATTCAAGCGGGCAAAATCATCAACATGCCCAGGGCCAACAAGGCGGACAAAATGACCATCATCATCAATGTACATGTCATCAGCAGATTGGCCAGGGGCAAAATCAAAATGAAAATCAAAATTACAATGCGGGACAAAATCAACAATCCGACCAAAATTCATCCTCTCAACAAAGCAATCAAAATACGGGCGGACAGAATAACCAAAATTCCCAGTATCAGATGCCATTGCCAATCTACAAGAAAGTTTCACACAACTTTGAATTTATTACACGAATATTGGGGAATCCGATTGACTTAGTGGTACGTGAATTGGAAATTGATGTATCTTGTGGACACATGAAAGAGCGGAAGGTTCAATTGCAATTGCCAAAATCGCAGATTGAACTTTCCATTGCCCAAGAAAAAGAGCATGAACCTTCTTCGTATGAACAAGTGCATCAGGAAAGAGCGGAAGATGAAGTCAGCGTTCCTTGCATTCTGTTTTATCTCAGCGGAATGGCAAATTCAGATATCATCAATGAAAACATTTTAAGAATGCTTCAATCCAAATCAATCCGTACTAAAGAAAACTTGATTGAGCAAGTGCACAAGGAAATTATTTCCGTTACTGATACTAATAAATTGGCAACCCTTGAAGAAGCGGTTAATGCGCTGCTGTCAGGCGATGCCATTTTAATGGTGGACGGGGAAATGACGGCGTTGGAGATGGCAACGGCCGGCACCGAAAAACGCGCCCTGGATGAACCGCAATCGGAGTCCATGATCCGGGGGCCCCGCATATCCTTTATTGAAAGTTTGGATATCAATTTAACTTTGATCCGAGGGGAATTAAGAGACCCGAATCTCCGCTTCGTGGTGCATGAAATCGGAAGAAGATCCAAACAAAAAGTAGTCGTTTGCTATGTAGAAGGATTGACGAATCCCGATATCGTCAATGAGGTCAACCGAAGACTGAAAACAATTGACATCGATATTGCGGGGGATTCCGGAAAGATTGAACAATGGATCGAAGACAGTTTTTTGTCGCCGTTTCCGCAAGTCGTTGATACGGAAAGGCCGGACAGGGTTATTTACAATCTCATGAAAGGAAAAATCGCCATACTGGTGGATGGATGCCCTTTTGCTTTGATGGCACCGATTTCAGTAGGAGATGCTTTCCTGGCGATGGAAGATCATAGCCAACGCTGGTTGATTGGTTCTTCAATAAGAATGTTAAGATTTGTCGCGATGTTCATCGCGTTGTTTTTGCCGGGTTTATATGTGGCATTAACTTCTTATCATCCGGGCATGATTCCGACCCAATTAACCTTGTCCCTTGCGGCCACAAGAGAAGGGGAGCCGTTTCCGGCAATCATCGAAGTGTTATTGATGGCTGTAACATTTGAAATTTTGCTGGAAGCCGGGATTCGGCTTCCGAAAATTATCGGACAAACAATCGGCATCGTTGGCGGTATAGTGATCGGGGATGTTGCCGTCAGTGCCGGGATTGTAGGCCCGGCGCTGGTTATTGTAACGTCTTTGACCGCCATGAGCTCTTATACGATTCCCAATTACAGTTTTTCCNTAAGCCTTAGAATTTTAAGATTTCTTTTCGTAATTGCCGCGTCAATATTGGGGCTGTATGGAATCATCCTTGTTTTCATTATGATTTGCATCCATATTGTCAACTTAAAAAGCATTGGGGTGCCTTATTCAGGAGCCTTTGCGCCAAACTTTTTGGACCATATGAAAGATTTGATTATCCGTGCTCCTGTGACGGCATTAAGAAAACGGCCGGCATATTTGGAGCCGCTGAATCAGCATAAGGTCAATCTTGGGGGGCGCAAACAATGAACAGAACGCCATCGCCCGACTTACAAGGAATCATCAGCGACCGGGACATTTTTATTGCCGTTGTATCCAATATCTTTGGTGTAATGACGTTGACCGTTCCAAGGCTCATTGCGGAGTCGACTTTATCTTCCGATGGTTGGATGTCCGTTTTTCTTGGAGGGCTCATTGCAAGCCTTTGCGGATGGATTGTGGCAAAGATTGCCNCATCCTTCCCCAATCAAACTTTTCTGTCCTATGCCTCTTATCTTCTATCGAAACCGGTTGCAGTGGTAATGACATTAATTTTTTCGATCCAATATATTGTGGTGACTGCATATAATGTCCGGGAGATTGCGGTGCTGTCCCATCAATATTTGTTTGATTACACCCCTCAGGAAGTGGTGTCCCTGGCCTTTTTGTTAGTGGTCATATATGCGGTTTGCGGTTCACAGGCGGCGATTTTCCGTTTAAATGTATTATTTTTCCCCATTTTAATCAGCGGATTGCTGATAGTCATTTTGCTGCCTATCGGAATCATTCAGTGGGAAGGTCTGCTCCCATTTTTTCAAACGGACTTCAAAGGATATGTACAATCGACATACTATAGCATTGTCAATATGTTAGGATTTGGAATTGTCCTTTTTTATATCGGGCTTGTCCAAAAACCGCAAAAAACAGCAAAATTGACCGCGATCGGCGTAATGGTGACGATGATGTTTAATGTGGCAATTTACATTGTCTGCATCGGGGTTTTCGGAAATGCCACAATCCAAAATATGTTCTTTCCGACCTTTGACTTGTCAAGAAGTGCCGAAATCCCCGGAGGATTTTTCGAACGGTTTGATGCGTTTCTTTTTTTGTTTTGGACCATCATCTTTTTTACGACGGCCATGATGGCATTTGATATTGCCGTCATGACGATCCGGATGGTATTCCGGAAATTTAAAAAAATTAATCTTGTATTAATCCTCTCTCCGATCATCTTTTTGATCAGCATGTTGCCGGAAACTTACTTGGATATCGTCTATTTCAATAAATTGCTTGGACATTTTATGTTTTCATATTTTGTCATTGTCACCTTGATGTTGGGGATTGCATTCAAGATAAAAGGTGGGAAATCAAGTGGCTAAGCTGAAACCAATCCTGATTTGCGCCATTTGTGCGGTATTGTTGTCGGCCTGTTGGGATCAAACGGAAATTGAAGATCGGGCTTTTATCTTTGGCATGGCAATTGATGTAGCGAAAGATTCGGAGTCGAAAATCAAACTCACCCAACAACTGGTGGTTCCCGAAAATATTGCGTCCGCAACGGAAGGGGGAGTAGGGGGGAAAGCTTACCGGAATCTCACCGGTACAGGCCGGACCCTTTATGAAGTAAACCGGGAAATGTCGAAAGAGGCAAGCCGGACCCTTGATTCCACCCATTTGGGAGTGGTTCTTTTTTCTGAAGATTTAGTGGAACAAAAAGGGAAAATGAAGAAATATTTTGATGTATTTTTCCGCGATAAGAAAATGCGCCGGGGAATTAAGTTGGCCATTACTAGAGGAGATGCGGAAGAGTTGCTGTTTGTTGAACCGGAACATGAGAAAATTCCTGCAGAGTATATTAAAAATTTGCTGGAAAACAAAAAAAGAATCGACGTGACCGATTTGGTGCGGATCGGGGATATTGATAAAAAAATGTTTGATGGTACTAGTTTCCCTTTGCCATACTTGTCAAGGAAAACCGACACGGTGGTTGATTATGAAGGAATCGCGATTTATAACGGACCGGAGGAGCGGATGGTTGGCGCATTGAAGGGGGAAGAGGCTAAGGGATTAAGCTTTATTCGGGGGCTAAAAAACAATGGAACCATCGATACCGAAATGGATGGGGAGCCGCTTTCAATTGAAATTATCAGTATAAAAAGAAAAATTGATTTAGAAAATAAAGATCCCCATCATTTGAAATTCACTATAACAGTCCATATTCTGGGGGCGGTTGCCGACCAGTCCGGTTCGGAAAATCTGAAGGAATATAAAGTATTAAATAAGTTCCGGGACAAAACGGAAGAAAAAGCGGAAGACATGATGGAAAATGCGGTCAAAAAACTGCAAAATGATTTCCAAACCGATGTAATGGGACTGCAGGAATATATAAGCCGTCATCATCCAAAAATATGGAAAAAAGTAAAAGATAATTGGGATAGCGGAGAAAACTATTTTTCAAAAAGTGAAATCAAGTGCATTGTCAATGTCACACTTCAAGAATCGGGAAGCATCAACCAGACAACAACGGAGTGAGGTGTTTGGCATGGAATTGGCTTCTGGCTATTTTTTGTCAGCATATACCATTGTTTGTACAATATTGGCCTTTGTAGTCCCTTTTGCAGTTTATAAAATAAACGAAAAAATTCATATGAAGTTGGACCCTCCATGGAAACAAGAGGATCGGCTCAAAGCGGATAAGAAGCAACAACAATAATGAATGCATTTTGGAGAAAAGGTGCATCCAATGATTTACTATATTGGCATTACACATGACCACCGTTTGGAAAAAGGGGATTTCTTGAGTAATATCGATTTGGCAAAGTATAGATGGTTTTGGGTGGATTTCAGCGAACCGACGGAAGCCGAAGTGGAACATCTGGCAAGCACCTTCCATTTCCACCCGCTGGCGATCGAAGACTGCGTGCAAGATCTTCAACGGCCCAAACTGGATTACTTTAACCATTATACTTTTTTTGTTACCCATACCCTCCGTGAAGAAAAGGGGGAACTTATTAAAGAAGAACTGGATTTTTTTGTGGGGGAAACGTTTATTGTGACATTTCATAAGCAGCCTTCCATCGAGGTAACGAAGGTTTGGAATGAGTTGATTGGGCTCTCTTTCCCCGAACAATGGGATCCCTATTATGTGTTTTATGAAATTTTGGACAAGATTGTCGATAACTATTTTCCGATTATTTACAAAATAGAAGATGAACTTGAAAAACTCATCATTGAACAAACGGGAATCCAACCGATGAATGAATTGATGGAAATAAGAAATATGCTCTTGCAGCTTTTACATTCCGTTAATCCGATGAGGGATTTGTTATATCGCATGTTAAATTCCCATCATTTGAATTTAAACCAGATTGAAGAAAGAAAAGAATACTTCTCAAATATTCACGACCATCTTTTGAAATTGTCGGAAAAGGTTATGACCAATCGGGAAGTAACGGCAGATATCCGGGACAGTTACATTTCCTTAAATGCCCACCAGACGAATAATGTAATGAAGCTGCTGACCATCATCACATCGATTTTTGCGCCGTTGACATTCATTGCCGGAATATACGGCATGAACTTCGAAAATATCCCGGAGTTATCATGGAAGTATGGGTATTTCATAACCCTTTTGATGATGTTTTTCATTGGGGTTTCAATGCTGATTTGGTTTAAGAGAAAGGGATGGTTTTGAATGCCGGCTTGTTTCATTTGATTTTCATGCCGATGATAATAAGCAGGATTCCTGTAAAAAGGCAGATTATTTTCAAGAAAGAAATTTTTTCGGACAATCCGCTGACGCCGATGCCGGTTGTCACAATTAAAATCGTCGGACCTACTAACGCCAACATCGAATTAATCATCAANGCTTTTTCCAAGTCATTGAATTTCCACATAAGGGTCGCGGCGGATAATTCGATGCTGCCGGATAAAAATCTTAATAACACCATGTAGAGCAGCGCGCTTTCCAATCCTTCATCCATCCTTCCGCTATTTATTGGATTATGATATGCTTGTCCATGAAAGATTATGAATGNTGATGCCATGTTTAAGCTATCTTCGCTGGATGAAGTGAATGCTTTTATTGAGCAAAATCCCCTTTCATTTCTTTATATTTCAAGAAAGGATTGCGGGGTTTGCCATGCACTGCTTCCGCAGTTGGAAAAGTTGTTGGAAAATGATTTCCGCATTGCTTTGGGATTGATCGATGCAGAAGAGGTGAAGGAAATAGCGGGCCGGTTTTCGGTCTTTTCGGTTCCGGCATTATTGTTCTTTGTGGAAGGAAAGGAATTTCTTCGGCAGACAAGATTTGTGCATACGGATTTGCTGAAAGAGAAAATCAATAAAATTGTTGGGCTGTATGGAAAATAAGAAAAGGAGGCGCTCTAAACGGACGTCTCCTTTTCTTTCTTATAATTCGTTAACTAGTGCGTGTAATGTTTCTTTTAATTCTTCATCGTGATGTGAAAGTTCAATTAGGTTTGCAAGGCGTTCTTTTAAAATGTGGCGTTCAATAATTTGTTTTTCATCAAGAACGCTGACAAATAGTTTGATAATTAAACTGTCAAGAATTTTTAATGCTTCTTCCTTGCGTTCAGGTACAATTTTTGCATCTGTTCTTAAAGCTTTGCTAGCCATAAATCATTCCCCCTAAATGTTTTCCTATAGTCCATAGTACCATAATCTTATCCATTTTTGGATATTGAATTTTTGACTATGGGAGTGAATAGCAGCTTGATTGATGGATGAAGTATTATAAAAAATATTGCCCTTTTGAAAGGGTTTTAAAAGATGTATTTAGAATATATATTTAAAGAAAGGAGATGGGCAAATTGAGAGGAATGATCCATAATAAAAAAAGAGAAATAGCTGCCGATCTTGCATATGACTTTTTAAGAAAGGCAAAAGTGGCCCATGTGGCAACGGTTGGCGAAGATGGCTACCCTTATGTAATTCCTTTTGTTTTCGTCTATGAAGATGGAACAAAATTATATTTGCATATAGGGAATTTNAGGGAAAGCCATTTTTGGGAAAATATAAAATATAATCCGCGGGTTTGTATTGAAGTATGTGAAATGGGAGAAGTGGTTCCCGGCAAAAAATATGCCTGCCAATCGGCTTTGGGATATATCAGCGTCGTTCTGTTTGGAAAGATTCGCCGTATTGAAGATGAGCAAAAGAAAGAATGGTTTTATGATTGTCTGTGGAAAAAATATGGTGATCCGGATTGGCGGTTTGAAAAGGGCGGGTATCCTGCATTGCCGAAAACGGAAGTGTTTGAAGTGGAGGTTGAAAACATTACAGGTAAGTTCAGTGATGCCAAGGGCCATTAGGAAGAAAAAGGAAAAAGAAGAGCGACTTAAAATGTTAAGTCGCTTTGATTTTGTGCATTTTTTTAGAGGTATGTATTTATTCGAGATCTCCGCACTTTTTAGCCAATTCGTGTAATTGGTTTCTCATGTGCTCCCCAATCCGTTTTTGCCCGATAGAAAAATCTTCATCATCATGAAAAGTTACCGGCTCACCGGAAATAATCAGCCGCTTGTTTTTGCTTACGTATAATGGGACAAAGCGGACGTGTTGCGCCGTTTCCCGAAAATAATATTTTTCAATAAAAAGATATCCTTCATGCATATCTTTCGTTTCATTGGAAGTATCCGTATAATCGACGGTCGGATAAATAACGACGCTTTCCCCTCTTTTCAACGCTTCCACCGTCAGCCGAAAAGTGTTGAATATTTTTTTTGATCCCCGATATACCGGAATGCCTTTTCCGGATTTTAATAAATGGGCGATAAAGAAGGACAGCGGATAAGCACAAATTTTTGCAATCGTCCGATTCATGCCCATTCTTTTTGTAAACGTGTAATCCACATATTGGCGGAAGCAGGCCTTTCTGTCCAGAAATACGTGTAAGATCCAAGTTCTAAGGTCTTTAGGAAACCATAAATAAATAATAAATGGATTGAACAGATTTTGATGATGGGATACATACACAACAGGGTCTTTAATTTGTTCATGAATTAGAACATTATATGCCGGGTAGATTTTTCGGACAATCCATTGNGAGATTCTGAAGAACTTACCATAAACTCTAGATGCCATGTTTTTCACCTTCATTGAGTCTTTTATAGGCAATGCTTCGGGAAACAATCATCGAAAAAATTTTGAGCGAGTCTCTTATAGGTTGGTAATAGGAGCTTTCATTTTTGTTGATGTAAATGGTCTGGATAGGTATTTGTTTGATCGGGATGTTTCTCTTGGCGGCAACAATCAGCATATTCATTTCATACTCGTATCGCTCGCCTTCCAAAGTCAGNAGCGAAGGAAGAAGATTGATGGGAATTCCCCTTAGGCCTGATTGTGTATCTTGAAGGTCGATTTTAAACAAAGATTTAAATAAGAAACTCGTGATTTTATTGCCGATGTAGCTTCTTGCCGGGACGTTGTTTTGGCCAAAATCCCGTACGCCCAGGAGAATCGAATCCTGATGATCCATCAGCTTTTTTGCAATTTTAACGACATCCTGGACGGAATGCTGGCCATCTGCGTCCGCAGTTATCACTCCATGCACATTGCAGTGATTCATCACGTATTCAAACGCTGTTTTTAATGCGCGTCCTTTTCCTTTATTTTGTTCATGCGTCAACACGGTACAATTTTGGATCCGTGCGATTTGATGGAAGACCGGAATACAACTGGAGATGCTTCCGTCATTCACAACAACAACTTGTGAAACATTGCGATCCAATAAATCGTATATATAATCGATTAATTCACGGGCCGGGTTCAGGGCAGGAATGATAACGCAGACTTTGTTCATATCGTCCCTTCCTTTCTAAACCTTTTAGTGAGCTGGCATATTTTTATTTTATCAAAAATATAGAAATGTTTTGAATTTATGGAAAATNGGAATTGCATTAAAATCTTATATTCATGTATATTCAAAAAATGAGATTTCATTACAGAATTATAGAATTTGAGAAAACGAAAAAATAATAGGTGAGTAAAGCGCTTTTCGATAAGAGCCTTTTAATTTTGCTATTTTCATATTGATAAACATATGTATAATATTAGACAATCATTTCCTGGTATGTTTCATTCCTAAGATGATATGGAAAGATCAAAATGCAGTTTATTTGCGAGGGTGGTATTGTGGAGAAGAAGATGAGGATTCTTCTATTGACAGGCAGCTATGGAAACGGCCATTTAAAAGTTTCGAACACATTAAAAAAGGCGTTTTTTCAACATGGATTGACCGATGTAATGGAATCGGACCTTTATTATGATTCACATCCGCTGTTAACGAAAGCTTCCAAATATTTATATATAAAAAGCTTCAATTATGGCAAAAAAATTTACGGTTTGCTATATTATGGCGGCAGCAGAAATAAAAGATTTTTTGATATTGATATTATGAACAACTATGGGATGAAGAAACTTTCCGGAATGGTTGAAAAATGGAAGCCGGATATTATTGTCAATACTTTCCCGATGCCTGTTGTACCGGAATTAAAAAGAAAAACCGGCATTCAAATACCGATTGTGAATGTCATTACCGATTTTAAGGCTCATAAAAATTGGATTCACCGGTATATTGACCGGTATTATGTGGCTACCGAAGATCTGAGGGAAGATTTGATCAATGCCGGTATCCCCGAAAACAGGGTAAAATCTACAGGTATTCCCATTGAACCGCAGTTTGAACAGCCGGCGGATCGGAATCAGCTGCTTGCTACTTATGGTTTAACCGGACAAAAACCGGTCATTTTAATCGCAACGGGGGCTTATGGCGTATTAAAAGATATTGAAGGAGTCATCAAAAAAATATTGGAAAATGGCGACTATCAAATCATTGTGATTTGCGGGAAGAATGAGGATCTGAAAAATAATTTGTCGGCAAAGTTTTCAGAAAACCATAATGTCCGAATATTTGGATATACAAATAAAATGGACGAAATGATGAAAATGGCGACCGTGATGATTACAAAACCTGGCGGAATCACATTAAGTGAAGGCTTGGCCGTCCAGGTGCCGATGCTGCTATACAGGGCAGTGCCCGGTCAGGAATTGGAGAACGCAAAGTATTTCAAAAAAAAGGATGCGGCAATTGTTGCAAATCGCCCTGACCAATTGGTGGACCATGTATTGAGGCTAATCCGGGACGAACAGGAACGCTACAAATTAATCAATAATATGAAAAAAATCTATTCCCCGAATGCAGCCGATGTGATTTGCGAAGATGTGATGGCTTTAGTCGGCCGGAAACAGGGGTTCAGCCGTTTTATCAGTTAAAAGGAGGTTCAGAAAGAGCCTCCTTTTAAATCATTTTTAACAACGCTTCTTCCCCGGTCATTCCTTTGACGATTCCCATTTTTTCGGCTTCTGTCGTTACGGATTCGAGAGGGGCTTTCAATAATTCCTCAATGGTTTTCACTCCGACAGCACGGCCTGCGATGATTTTTCGGTCAGCCAGCCGGGTGTTTAATAATTGGACATCCAAAGCGCCACACATAATGTAGCCGATTTCACTGGAAATGGTTAATAAAGTGGTTTTTGGCAATCGCACAGTGACAGCCGTAAACATGTGCCCTTGCAACTCAATGGGTTCAATGGAAACCAACCTCATCGCTCCTTTCTTTATTAAAATATGGAGCGATTCAGAAAATGTTCGAATTGAAAAGAATTTTTGGACGCCATTTAAAGTGTGCGCCAATGAAATGAAAATATAAGGAAAGCATAGATGGTTGCCGAATTATCATACTAACAATAATTTCACTAATCGACCATGATGAAAGAGGTGAAGACCGATGAGCAGAAAAGGTGCATTTCCAATCAGAAACCGCAGCTTGAAGCCGAAGCATCAAAAGTCCCTCATCAATGGCCAGACAGAAGTATCGCTCCATAACCAACTTTTGAGAGCGGATGCGAAAGCAAGGCAATACTAATGAATCATGGCGATTTAGTGAAAGGAGCCCGGAACATCGTTTCCGGGTTTAAAAAATGTTAAAAAAAGTGCTCGATGTGTATAAAACTTTTTAAAAAAGTCATAATAAATAATGATTTCACAAGAAAATACGACATGAACACAGGAGGGATTTCCGATGGACAATTACAACAATAATCATTCTGACACTCCGCCGAAACTCTTGATGGTGAAAAAATAATCCAATTCAATCATCAATTGAATATGGATCATCCACCTAAAAGAGTTTGCAGTTTCATGTCGTAATTTGTGAAATCCAGACCCGGAACATTGTTTCCGGGTTCTGCTTTTTTTAAGGACTTTTCAAATAACATATTGCACTTTGTATGAAATATGGATGTTTTCACAAAATA
>JGI1652J44930_10000369_pt1 | contig 17758 bp, 12 predicted proteins | sample NewIslsDNAsample_FD_44930 | JGI IMG/M metagenome (IMG submission 44930)
AAAAAACAGCGAAATCAACCATGGTTTGATTTCGCTGTTTTTCCATTATTAAGCTTCAGGCTTTCTGCGTTTGGACCGTTTCAATAGCGCCACGACAAAGACGATGAAAATGATATAAACGAATGCCAACGCGATGATATAGGAAACGTTGATGCCCTGTTCATCAATGACTTGATAGATTTCCACTACTTCCCGGTTCTGGATGATCCGGAAGATGCCGTCATCGCCTTCTCGGAAGATTTCACCTTCCAATGTGCCGCGGATTTCCTTATTTTCTCCCACAAGCTCTTTCGGAATCTCTATTTTCTTCCTTTCGCTTGTATTGTTGATGATGACGATCCAATTCTCTTTGTCGGATTTGCGTTGGAAGACGATCAGCCCATCTTTGTTTTGAATCAGATTGAACTCGCCTTTGCGGAGGGTTTCCGATTGATTCCGCAGCGTTTGAATATCGGCGATATAATCCTTTAATTCGGAATCCGTTTTAAAATTATAAAGCTGATGCGCTTCCGGTCCGGCTTTGCCGTTCATGGCGATTTCCGTACCGTACTGCATGACCGGCACCCCGGGAAGAAGCAATGCCGCGCCCAACACCATTTTCAGGCGTGTCGGAGGATAAATTTCAGCCGTATAAAGGAAACGGTCCGTATTGAGATTGTCAATCATGATTTGCGTAGGGACGTCCGTTTCTCCCTTAGCATAGGATTCGAAATATTTCATTAGATCATCCGTATTTTCATCGACATTTTTGAAAGCGTAACGGAAAATGTCGCTCACTTCATCATAAAATTTCGCATCAAAGTCTGCGTCGCTTTCGCTGTCAGAAATGACATAAATCCCCTCGTCCACGGATTTGATGGACTCAATCATTTCATTTAAGAAGGCTGTGTCTGCCCCATCAATATTTGTCAGGCGGACTCCGTCAATATCATAGGCGGAAACAAAGTCAACCGCCGCATCGATGAGCGCCTGCCGCACTTCTTCATTCGTTAAATCCCAGCGGACCTTTCCGTCCTTTTTGCTTTGGATCCACGAAGATTTTTCCGGATCCTGCGCCCATTCATGATGTTCGCTCACGCCGTTCAACGGGAAGTCGATCATGACGGACATATCATTTTTCTTTACTGTTCGAATCAACTTCTTGAACTCATCTTTTGTCCCAAAATTCGGCTCAATTTTGCGGTAGCTTGTCACAGATTTTCCATCATACGTTTCTGTGGCAAAGACGGAGCCCAGGGAAATGATGGTAAATCCCATGTCTTTGATATCGGATAATTTATCGATAATTCCTTGAAAATCCCCGCCGGCGAATTTCGCCGGATTTTTTGGATTGGTTTTATCGCCATCATTTTCGCTCTTGGCGTCAAAATACCGGTCGACCAACACATCGTATATGCTTTCGTCGGAAATTGAACGCGACTCCGCGACCGCTGCCGGTGTCGCCATGCTGGTAAATAGCAATGCGGCGATAGCTGTCGTTCGAATCCATTTTTTGAATCTCAACATAATCCCTCTCCTTCAAACCAATCAACGACATTTTACCAAAAATACGGACAGCGCTTCCAATAAATCAGAAAAGTTTTAGAAAATACGACTATTTTTTGTCAAAATTGTGACAGATATATTGATGATTCTTTCCGTGCCCAACTTTCTTTTCATCAGCCGGAAAATGGTCCTTTCCTGGAATGTCCCGGCCCTTGCAAAAACGGTGAAAAGCTCCACCAGTCCGCATACAAAAAAGAAAGCGGGAGCCTTATCAATGTCCCATATTGAAATTCATTGTAGAAGAATCGAGAAAAAATTTCCATCTTGCCGCTTCCGGTTCAACATTGATGAAACATCCGCGTCCCGCATCCTAAACTCATGCCCCGAAAGACTTGCCCATCACCGCGCAGTTTCAACATTTCCTGCAATAAAGAAACGCAAAGCACGGTCATGGTGCTTTGCGTTTCCGTTTAATGTCAANCTAAGAAATGGAATCCCATCGGCAATTTGAATCCATAGAACAGCGTCAAAAACAGAAAAATGGCAAATAAAACCCAAAAGGCCGTCGCCGGTCTGTCCTTGGAGCGGCGGACAAGAATCATTTCCATCATCCCGATGACCAGCACGCCCAAAATGAGTTTGATTCCATAATTCAAGTTTTGTCCAAATTCCATCGCTTTGATGAACAAAGCCCCTCCGGTAACAATAATGAGAAGATATATTACGCGCAATGCCATATGCAGCCCTTTATTCGGCTTAAGGGCGCCAATCAGAAACAGGATAATGCCTATAAACCAGGCAGTAATGTGCAAATGTGTAGTGCTTGTTAAAAAGTCCATGAATCCCCCACCTCATTTTTAATTTCATGTTTATCCTATCATGTGGATTATTATAATTCAAATATAAGAATTCTTTTAAGATTATATTAGTTTTAAGAAATATAAAAAGAATCCGCAAGTTTGATAGAATTGCGGATTCTTTATATCGGAGGAAAACTCCCCTGTCACCATATAATTGAAAGAATTACCCGATTAATTCCTTATTCAAAACGGTTCGTCAATGTGCCGATGCCTTCGATGGAGATTTTCACTTCATCTCCGGATTTTAAGAATTGAGGAGGATTCATGCCCTTTCCGACCCCTTTAGGCGTTCCCGTCAAAATGACGTCCCCCGGTTCAAGGGTAACATATTGGGATATGATCGAAATCAACCGGTCAATCGGAAACATCATATCGCCAGTATTTCCGTTTTGACGGACTTCCCCGTTGACCTTTGTCACAATCGCCAAATTTTGGGGATTTGGAATCTCATCTTTGGTTACGATGTAAGGTCCCATCGGGCATGTCGCATCCAGGCTTTTTCCCAAGAAATATTGCTGATGTCTTTCCTGCACATCGCGGGCTGTCAAATCATTGGCGATGGTATAACCGAAAATGTAATCATATGCCAATTTTTCAGGAATGTTTTTTCCTTCTTTGCCGATGACAACCGCCAATTCCCCTTCGTAGTCAAGGGAATCCGTTTTATCCGCATGGACCGGCAAAACTTGGTTATCGCCGGCGATCGTTGTCGGAGATTTTGTGAAAATGACCAAATCGGATGGAGCCGCTTCCCCTCCCATTTCCTTAGCATGTTCATCATAATTTTTCGCTACACAGATAATATTTTTTGGCGTTCTTGGAATGGGGGACAGCCATTCAATTTCGGTGAAAGACAATTTGAACTTTCCTGCTTGCTCCGACTTTTCTGCGACCTCTGTCAATCGGCGAATCTTCTCGACAAAATCATATCCTAATGCAATTCCTTCAATAATCGTTTTCGGGAATGCCGGGAACACTTGAAACGCTTCCTGGATCGCCAATACATCCCATACCGCTTCTTCTTTTTTCACTTTTGGACCGAATTTCACCTGATTATTGAATTTAAAGGATAATAGTTTCATGCGTAATAGCTCCCTTTCATTTTCACAAATTGTATTATTAATAACATATTACATGAAATCCTTCGTTATTGCTCGACTTTCTTGACGTTTTTGCCATAAACGAGGCGTTTGACGATCATTTCGAGCGGCCCTTGATGAAATTTGAGAAACCACAGTTCGGCAAAAGCCAATTGGGACACATAAATGCTGACGGCTATTACGATTGACATGGATACATCCGTTTTGCCATAAAGGCTGAAACCATAATGATAGAATAACAGCGTGCAAATGACCGACTGCATGATATAGATGGTCAGCGACATGCGGCCCGCTTTGGCAATCGGGCTTAAGAGCTTTGTGACGAACGGGATGAGGCAAAGGGACGCAATGGCCGCCGCATAGCCGGCTGCCAGAACCGGTCCGCCTATGTAGACGCGGATGTACTCCAGCAGATAAGTCCGCGTTGTATGGAAAGGAAAACTTTTCAGAAACAGTCCTCCTGCAATGCAGCACACGGCCAATATGATCCAGAACCATTTCAGCTCTTCCGCCCGTTCCACCATGCGCCGCTTTGCCGCCGCCGCGCCGATCAGCATATACGGCAAGATCGTAAACAGGGCGCTGAACCACATCGATGGCGACATTTGGAAGGCCAAATCATGCAAACGTTGGACAAAAGCATCCGTCCAAGTCCCGATGCCGTATGCCGTAATCGCATCCTCGATGGAACCCAGGTCGACGAATGTTTCGAACTCCTCGTTCCCGATGCCTGAAAGGGCATATGCAGAAATCATGAGCAGGTGGAAAAGCCCGTTTATCATCAGCGCAATGGACAAGAGCCATCCGCTGCCCAGCTTTAAAAATAAAATCAATAATAATCCGCAAACCGCATAAATTGTGATAATATCCCCCCACCAAAGGAGAAAGGCATGCAACAGCCCGATGGCAAGCAGCACAAAAAGCCGCTTTGCCGCAAAAGGGTAAAAATTCGTCCCCAGCCGGTCCGCCTTCATCCATTGCATCGCCAAACCGTATCCGAACAGCATGGAGAAAAGCGGGTAGAAGCTTCCCTGTACATAGATATCAAGGGTCTGGTACCACATCTTGTCATGATAATCGGAAAACCAGTTATTCAAATCAAGGATATAAGGAAGCGGCAGGGAAAAGGCGAAAATATTCACCAATAAAATGCCAAGCAGGCTCACCCCGCGCATGATGTCGAGGGTATGGATTCTCTCACTCAATGCCGTTGGTTGAAACATCATTTTGACCTCCTAAATACCATAAAACTATCATGTTCAAAGAAAACTTACAAGAAAACCGTTTCAAACCAACGCACCCAACTGCAACTCTTTCCCCGCATCGAACAAATAGAGCACCTTTTCATCCACTCGGATTTGCAGGATTTTTTCCACCGCTTCCGCATAAAGGCGCAGCTGAACGCCATAGCGCTTCACCATTTCCCGGACCAGCGCCTCTTCTTCTGCAAAAGAAGGCAAAATTTGGTCCGTTTTGTAATCGAGCAGCACCCATTTTCCTTCTTCATCCTGCATCAAGCAATCGACAATCCCTTGAACGATTTGGGAATCGCCGTCCCCGTCTTTCATGTTTAAGGTAAACGGCACTTCCCGGTACAATTTATGGGCATTTTTGAACCGCTTTCCGATCGGCGTTTCAAAGAATTGCAGCAGTTTTTCGACTTCGATCGCTTGCAGCTCTTGCTCCGTGATCAATTGTTTTTCCGCAAGTCCCTCAAGAAATTGACATGCTTCTTCCGCCCTTTCGAAGCCTTGCTGAGGCACATGCTGCATCACCGTATGCATCGCCGTCCCGATTTCAGCGGCCGTCAGTTGTTTTTCCTGCAAAAACAGAGGGCGTTTCACAAGGGATTTGCTCCGGTTTTTGGCCATCAACTTCATATATTCCACATATTCCGTCTCTTCATCCTGGCGAAGGCTTTCAATGCGCTTCATTTCAGAAACGCTCGTTTTCGATTTCTTCTTCGTCGCCTTTTCAAAAGGATAAACGTACATAAAACGGCGATTCAATTCTTCCAGCAGCGTTTCATCCACTTCGGCGCTTTGTTCTTCCTTTTCCGATTCTTGCGTTTCCTCCTGTTTCATGAGAAATGCTTCATTGGAGATGACGCTGATTTTCCAATCGGACGGGTGTTCGACCGGTATATAGGAGCCGTCGCTGAATTCTTTGAAACATGCATGCCTGCTGACTGCCGGGCCGATCCAATCCAAATAATTTTTCGCCCTTGCCCTCACATAATCCGGCAGCATGTCGTCCGCAGGCAATTCCTGCATCTCGCACCAGCTTTGTCTCGCCTTTTGCCAATCTTTGACGGAACCGACAAGAATCAGACGCTCCTTCGCCCTCGTCATCGCCACATATAAAATCCGCATTTCCTCCGCGATCAATTCCATTTTTTTCTTTTCCTTCATCGCCAAAAACGGCAGGGATGTATACATGATGCGGTTATCCGGATCAATGGCTTTGACGGCAAGCCCGAATTTCTGGTCAAACAAATACGGTTCATTGAAATCCTTCAGATTGAACTTGTTGCCAAGCCCCGCCACAAAGACGACCGGAAACTCGAGCCCTTTGGAAGAGTGGATGGTCATTAAACGGACGACATCGTCTTTTTCCCCGATGGATTTGGCGATTCCAAGATCTTCCCCCCGCGCCTTCATCCGGTCGATGAACCGCAAAAAACGGAACAGCCCTCGGAAGGAAGATTTTTCGAAAGTCAACGCGCGGTCATGAAGGGCCCGCAAATTGGCCTGCCGCTGCTTGCCGTTGGACATCGCGCCCACCATTTCGTAGTATTTTGTATCCAAATAGATTCTCCAAATCAAATCGGCAAGGCTTCCCCGCCGAGCCAAATCACGCCATGTGTTCAACTGGCTTAAAAATCTTTCGAGCTTCGCCTGGGTTTTGGTTTCAAGGCCGGAATGTTCATTTTCCACAAACTTTTTGACCGCCTCGTAAAAAGGTGCATTTTTCTCCGCCAACCGGATAATCGCCATTTCATTTTCCGTAAGACCCACAAACGGGGCTCTCAATACCGACGCCAACGGGATATCCTGATATGGATTATCGATGACCTTCAATAAATTCATCATGATCATGACTTCCAATGAATCGAAGTATCCTTGGGAGCTTTCGGCATACAGCGGGATATTGGCCTTTTTGAACTCTTCGATCATATCGTTCGACCAGGTCATGGAACGCATCAGGATGACGATATCGCTGTAGCGCAATGGACGGATCCGCTTCGTTGGGTCCTTTTGCTTCGCATCGTATACGGTGGCGCCGGATTCCATCAGTTCCCGGATCCGGGCGATAATATAGCGGGCTTCCTGCTGGGATTTTTTCATTTCTTCTTCAAGAAGCAATTCCGGATCTTCTTCCATCCCGTTTTCGGATGAAGCATCCGGCTGTTCTTCATGAATGACCACCAGCTCCACCGGCATCTTTTCATCATTGTAAGGCGCGCGCGGTTTCAAAGCCGCCTTCTCATCGTAAACAATTTCCCCGACCTTCTCGCCCATCACTTGCCCAAAGATATAGTTGGTTCCGTGAAGAATCTCTTTCCGGCTGCGGAAATTGGCGTTCAAATCGATTTTCATTCCGCTCGTCTTCGGTTCTTCCTCGAACGTCAAATATTTGTTTAAAAACAGCATCGGTTCCGCCAGGCGGAAACGGTAGATCGACTGCTTCACATCGCCCACCATAAACAGGTTGCCGTTTTGCTCATCGCCGCTTTTGACCAGCTGCAAAATGGTCTCCTGAAGCATATTGGTATCCTGGTATTCATCGACCAGCACTTCTTTGAAACGCTTTTGGAACTCCAAAGCGACAGGGGACGGTTTCAGTTGCCCTTCTTCTTCAACCGCAAGAATCTCCAAAGCATAATGCTCCATATCGGAAAAGTCCAAAATGCCTTTTTCAAGCTTTGCCTCTTTGAACTTTTTCCCGAACTTCATCGTCAGTTCCACCAACGTTTCAATCGTCGGGGCCATCAGACGGATTTCTTCGATGAGCCGCTCCGGTTTTCGCGCAAAATACGTTTCCTGGATTTTGCCTATGATGTCTTTCGCTTTTTTCCGCTTATCCTGCGCTTTCTTCTTCAATTCTTCATCGCAGGAATCTTTCGGCACCCTCGCGAGGGTCTTCCATTTGAGGCCGGAAAAGAATTCATACGCTTCCTGCCAGGAAGAGCGGAGCCGGCGGAAGGCTTCCCCGATGAGCGCCAAATCAAATTCCGCCGTTTCCCCGTAAGGTGCCGGACCGTCCGGCATCAGCGCATATTTTCTGACCATCATTAGCTGTGAACGGGCTTCTTCCAGCTGGAATTCAATGGCGTTTTTCACATGTCCGATGAAAGGCAAATCATCCACTGTCGCGCCGTCCGGAACGTGATACTGTTCCACAAGGGATTGAAGCCATTTTTCCGGTTCCGGATGCACCCGCGCATTGTCATATAAATCATTGATCAACTTTTCGATTTCCTGGTCGTCCCGGTCGGAAGTAAAACTGTCCACCAGCCGGTAAATCCGGTTTGCTTCCTCATCATCCTCCGCGCTATATGCCTCTTCCATCACTTCTTTTAACACGTCATCTTTCAATAAAGAAATTTCCCCTTCGCTGGCGATGCGGAATCCGGGATCAATATCCAGCATATAGGCATATTGCCGGACGACGGATAAGCAAAAGGAGTGCAATGTGGAAATTTGCGCTTTGTTGACAAGACTCAGCTGCTTGCGCAGGTGGTCATTATGCGGGTCTTTCGCAATTTCCTTCTCAAGGGCATCCGCCAGCCGGTGGCGCATTTCCGCGGCGGCATCGTTCGTGAACGTCACNACCAACAGCTCGTCCACATCAATCGGATTGTCCTCGGAGATGACCTTTTCAATCATCCGGTTGACGAGGACCGCCGTCTTTCCCGAACCGGCGGCGGCGGAAACCAGAATATCCTGCCCCGTCGCCCAAATGGCCTTCCATTGTTCGTCGGTCCAAGCAGCATCTTTCGGCTTAGTTGGAATCCGGTTCACCTGCGTTCAGCTCCTTTCGTATTTTTTCGATCACGTTTTCTGAGGAATCCGGCTGCAGCCGCAAAAATTCCCCTTCCATCGGATCGAATTGGCAGACCGATTTGAACTCGCAATAATCGCATGCCGTTCTTTGCTTCAATTTATATGGCCGGATGGAAGTGTCTCCGCTCAAAATGGACTCCCCGGCTTCCTGGTGCTTTTTGCGGACGAACAGGCGCAAATCTTTCATTGCATCATGCGGCACCACTTTTGAATTTTTGTAAAACTCGCCGTTTTTCTTCAATGAAACCGGAATGATGATCGACTTGCCGTCCTCTTCCAACCGTTCGTCCATCGCAAGGACGGCTTCCTGATCCTCGGCCAAAAGTCCCCTCATTTTGTACATTTTCAGCCGTTCTTCTTCAAGCTGCAGTTCATTTAATTCCTGTTCGATTTTTAATAAAGGGTTTTGCACATGAACGTATAGGACGCCGGCCGGCAATGCCTTTTCCTTCAGCAAAATGAAGGAATTTTCCACCGCCACATCCAGGTATGTCAACAACTGCAGGGAAAGGCCGTAATAGACTTCATTCAAATCTAAATCCCTGCCGGAAGATTTATAGTCGATGATGCGCAAATAGGATTTTCCGCCGACTTTGGCATGGTCGATCCGGTCGATGCGGCCCCGCAATTTCATCCTCCGTCCGCTTTTTAGCGGGATTTCAAGGGGCGGCAATTGCTCCTTCGGGCCAAAAGCGGCTTCCACCGCAATCGGCTTGAAGAATGAATTTTTGGCGTGATGGGACAAAGCGATCATCGTTTTTTCGATAATGCGCGTCAGTTTCCGTTGAATATAGCGGTAGCGGGCGCTGCTTAATAGAATTTGATGGGAAAATGCAGGCACAATATGTTCCACCGCATCCCTGGCGAGCTGCGCGCATTGCTCCCGGGACAATTTATTCCATGGCAAATCCAGCCGCTTCGTCTCCATGGAAATCCATTTCAATGCCGCGTGGAACAAATCGCCCATTTCGAAAGTTTCCAAACGGAACTCCGGCCTTGTCTGAAGACGGAGGCCATAAGTGGCAAAATGGGCGAACGGGCAGCTGTAAAATTTTTCGATTCTTGAAACGCTTGTCGTCAAATCTCCGTAGAGCGATTCCGACAATGACTGTTCCAGCGGTTCCGCGGCATTCTTGCGCTTGAGCGGCCTCATCGCGAAATGAAGGAGCGGCCGCCATTCTTCGCTCTGTTCATAAAAGGCTCTGAGCGCTTTCCAAATCGGCGAAAGTTCCGATGCTCCCGCCTGCTTCAGCTGCGTCGTCAAATATGCAAGGGATGTTCTCGGATGGCGCAAGTAGGAAAGCACCTTATCTTCGTCCCATTCTTCGATCGGATCGATGAAAATCCGGTGGTGAGGAACCGTGTTCTCTCCATCCACTTTAAATAAGTTGTGCAGTTTTTGAACATAAAGGGACGGCAATAATGCCTTGCTTTCCTCATCACTGTTTGAATAGGTGACATATAGCCGGTCCGTCGGGGAAGAAAAAGCGCGATAAAGATAGAAATTTTCTTCCATCAAGCGGTGTTTGGAAGTCGGGAACAATTCCATTTCAATATTCGAGAACCATTCCCGGTCACCGTCGTTGATCAAACCTTCATAATCGATGCGCATCGGATAGACCCCGTCGTTCATGCCGATGACGAAGACGACCTTCATATTATCGAACCGGGAAAACTCCACCGTCGATACCGTCACCTCGTCAATGGCGGGCGGGATTTTGGAAAAGTGGAGGGCATGATAACCCTCATCCAAAATTTTCGCCGCTTCTTCAAGCGTCAAAGGCACATCGCCAAACATCACGGCAAATTGATCGAGCACATTCACCCACTGGTTCCATGCCTGATCATGCTCCATCGCCTCTTCCAGGCGGCCCATCTCAATATCCTGATCTTTCAATGCCTGAAGCTTTTCATATACTTGCAGTTTTTCCATGCAATGGAACAAAGCGGAGGCGATTTCCCGTCCATTGCTGGCTTTCTTCAATTCTTTTTCCAATTCCAATAAAGGTTCCCGGATATAGCCTTTCATTTCATCGATGATTTCCTGAACCTTTAATTCTTCATCTGTCTGCCTTGTTGTGACAAATTCCAGGCCGCGGTATTTTTTATATATCCAGCGCTCATCCTGCATCCAGCGGTTTCCGTAGATGCCCTGGGCAATGACGAAGTTTTCGAACAGATCCGCTTTCTCCCGCATCTCTTTCCAATCGGATTTCAACGGGAAAAATAAATCGGTTTTCACGCTGCGGAAAATCGGTTCATATTTCCAATGGGACGTGATGACTTCCAAAACCGAACGGCTGAATTCGATCAATGGGTGGTGAAGCATCGGTTTCTTCTCATTGGTAAAAACAGGGATGTCGTATTGCGCAAATATTGTCGAAATGAGGGGGTCGTACAAATCGGGCTGCCGGTACATAATCCCGATATCCCGGTAACGGATCCCCTCTTCTTGCACCAGCCGTTTTATTTCCCGGGCAATACCGTGCACCTCCGCGCGCCGGTTGGCTCCTTCAATGATTTGCACATATCCTTCCGCTTTCATTCTTTTTGGCACCGGCTTATGAAACTCCCGCTCGATATGCTGCAAATCTCCGTTTCGGAAACGGCGCGTTGTCTCCATATGTATTCTCGGTTCAATTTCTATCCCCAAATTTGTCGCCTCTTGCCGCAATTTGTCGTACATCACGGCCGCGCGATGAAACACCGCCTGCTCGTCATCTTTATCATGTTCATCTTCAAACGGAGTAACAACGGTCACCCGTTTTGTCAAGGACAACAGCCGCTTGACGATTTCAAATTCCCGGACGGTGAAGAACGTAAATCCGTCAATGTAGACATGGGTATCCTTCAATTTTTCGGAATGCTGCAATTGCTGGATCAGGAAAGGATACAGGCCGTCCCCTTCCACATAACGATCCCCCAAAATTTCTTCCAATTCCCGCATGATGATTTGCAAGTCTTTCGTTTTGGCAATCAACGTTTGGGGGGCGTCGTTCAGTTCGAATGCGGCAACGGCGTCTTCCAGTGCGCTGCTGTCAATATTGAATTGTGTAAACTCCCTGATGATCTTTTCGATTTCTTCCGTAAAACCCAACTTATCGGCCGCTTGGCGGAAAAGGACGAACCGGTCCCTGTTTTCTTCCAGCAAACGTCTTAAAAGCATGCGGTAACCGATTTTGTCGACCTTGTCTTTGGCAATGCCGCCGGTCTCCTGCAGCACGTACCAGGACAAACGCTTGAACGTCATGACCTGGGCGCGGATCAGCCCTTGAATATCATAATCGTGGGTCAACTGGTATTCCGTCGAATACGACATTTGGTCCGGAACGATTAAATATATGGGCGGGCCAAAAGGATTCGCTTTGACCTCTTCCACAATTTCACGGTGAATAAAGGCCGTTTTTCCTGTACCGGCCCGTCCGCTGATAATTCGTAAAGACATGCGGCTCCCCCTTCAATTTTCGATCTTGATATTGGCATTTTAAATATTATAGTACATTTTTTCATAGATTCGAAAAAATCCTGCCATGAAAAAAGCCCCGAAAATGCTTTATTTTCGGGACCTGGCCAAAGATTGCCCTTCTGTTCAATCTTTGTAAGTCATTTTCAATTTTTTATGTTTCCGCAGCCTGGACAGCTCCTTTAACTCCCTTTCCACCCGTTTGTTTAAATACTTTTCGATTCCTTTTCCGATGATCCACAACAGGAAAATGGCCGCTATGGCAAAGATCAGTTTGATCGGGCTTCTTACCAGGGCGCCGACATCGTATCCAAGCACGCTGATCGTAAAAATCATCACAAATTTCCCGGTCGCCAATACGATTAAATAAACCTTTTTCTTAATGTTGGAAAGACCGGCAACGATATTGACCAAAACGGACGGGGTAAAAGGAAAGCACAGCAATATAAACAACGGGGCAATGCCTTTCATATCCACCCAGCGAATCAGTTTTTGCATTTTCTTATATTTAATGAATTTTTTCACTTTCGGGTTGCTTCCGAATTTGCGGACAAGCAAAAACACCGAATACGACCCCAATACCGTCCCCGCCCAGGAAAGGAGAAAACCGAGCCAAAGGCCGTGGGAACTTGCATTGGCCACAACAAAAACGACAAGCGGCAAAAACGGCAAAAAAGATTCCAGGAAAGGAAAAAGCATGCCGATGATCGGTCCAAGGGTCCTATATTGTGCTTCCAACGCTTCTATATTTTCGGCGGTAAACCAATCGCTCACATGTTACACCTCTATCGATACTGAATAATTAAATGTAAAGTCGTTACCCCATCTGTCGGATTTTCATATTGGTGAGGTTGATTGGCAGAGAAAACAAGGGTTTCCCCTTCCTTTAGACGTTCCCTCAATTCCCCGCATTGGACAACAGCTTGTCCTTCGATGACCGTAACCGTTTCCTCCACTCCATCGGTATGGGATTCGCTTTTATGTACCACCCCTGGGTCCATTTCAATTTTGTAAAATTCCCAGCCCCGTTCCGGGTCATAAGGGATGATGGAATAGACGCGATATTTTCCATCTTCTTCGGAAACATATGTCGAAGGATCGACACGATATTTTTGAAAAAGGGTCTTCGGCGGCTGCAAAAGGGATGAAAAGGAGATTTTCAGCCCCGCGGCAATCTTCCATAAGGTGGAAACGGTCGGATTCGCTTCCCCCTTCTCAATTTGGGCAAGCTGAGCCTTGCTTACATTAGTAGCTTTTGCTACATCATCCAAACTTAAACTCCGCTCTTTCCGAATTTTTTTCAATTGCAGTCCAATATTCCGATTCATTTGTTCCATTTTTTGTTCCACCCTATTGTCTATTTTAAAAGACAAATGTATACTATATAAAACACAGTGAGGCATACTGACAATTCTATTATATACGCTCTTAACATTAATTGGTAATCTCAGGTCCCGGATTAATAAAAATTTTATTTCTTATAGTACACATACAAATTTTTTTACAGTGACGTGAAAGTGTTCATAAAGTTGCATGTCATCAAATCACAATCTTGCCGGTTTGTGTTATGAAAAATAATTTTTGGCTGTAAAGGGGTGGTTGTGGGGTGACAACGGAAGCAAAAGAATTTAAGAAGATGAGGGAAACGTCTGCCGGCGACTCCTTTTTCCAGGGGGTGAAAGACTGCATTCCGACTTTGCTGGGTTACATCAGCATCGGTTTTGCCTTTGGCGTCGTGGGAATCGCTTCGAAGCTGTCCATTCTGGAAATCTTTCTGCTTTCCGCCTTGGTCTATGCCGGGAGCGCCCAGTTCATTTTTGCCGGATTGTACGTGGCCGGGGCACCGATGTCCGTCATCATCATTACCACTTTCATCGTCAATCTGAGACATTTCCTGATGTCCTTGACGGTTGCCCCGTACTTCACCCGCTATTCCGCTTTGCGCAACGTCGGCTTCGGCTCCCTTTTGACGGATGAAACCTTCGGGGTGGCGGTAACGAAAGCGGGCAGGGACAAACAGCTTGGCGGCCGCTGGATGGACGGATTGAATCTCACCGCCTACCTGACATGGATTGCAGCCTGTGTTGTGGGCGGGCTCGTCGGAAACTGGATTCCAAATCCGGACCGGTGGGGCCTTGATTACGCCCTGGTGGCGATGTTTATTGCCCTGCTGGTGCTGAACTTGGCGAATACAACAAAGGATAGGCTCAAGCTTTCCTTAAAACTGATCGGCTATGTGTTCGCCATATTATACATTCTTTCCTATTTCATGCCCGGCCATTTGGCGGTGCTTTTATCAACGATCATCGCGGCGACGATCGGGGTGATTTCGGAAAAATGACGACAACGTTATCGATGTTTTTATTGATATTGGGATGCGCCCTTGTGACATGGCTGCCCCGCGTCATCCCGTTCATTTTGGTCCGGAATATCGAGTTGCCGAAAGTGGTGCTGAGATGGCTGCAATTTATCCCTGTCTGCATTTTGAGCTCCCTCGTCTTTCAATCATTGCTGGATGCGGAAGGGAAGTTCGTCTCATTGAACCTGGAAAATACCGTTGCCTTTGTGCCGACATTGCTCGTGGCAATCTGGACAAAAAGCTTATCGAAAACTGTAATCGTCGGGGTGTTGACGGTCGCCCTTTTGCGGAATTTCTTTTAAAGATATCGGATTTTGGATAATCTGCGCCGATTTATTGGGAATTGTATGACATTTCATGGAATCTTCATGTCATAAAAAAAGGCTTCATTCTTTGAAAGGGGAATGAAGCCTCTTTCTTTTGTTATGAATCGATGACCAGCAAGCCGATGCGGTAGTGGTCTTTGCTGTGCACCACATGCTGGGTCAAACGCAATTCATTGTGATGGTTCAACACTTCCAATTTGCAGTGGGCCGCATTGATTTGAAGCGCTTGATACAACTCCAATTCATTATGCACTTCCATGCCGTTTACTTTGCGGATAATTTCCCCCGCTTGCAGCCCCATTTTTTCCGCAGGCGAATTCGGCAAAACCGCTGCAATCATCACGCCATTCGGTCTGGCAGAAACAGCATAAACGTCTTTGCGCTCACGANCTTTGAAAATATACGAAATCATTAAACGGGCCAATGCGCCGGCAAAAACGGCCACCACCGCCGCAAGGGGGTNAAAATATCCGGCAAGCCCCCCCACAAGGACTACTTCGCCTAAAATGAGCACCGCCCTTGAAAGTTTAGGATATATGTATAACGGCAAAGAACGTCTCGTTTTTTGCTGAAACCCGATGACAAACGGGAATAGTACAAGGGCGAATTGCTGGCTGTTCAATGAAAACAGCGGCCACCATGGGAAATAAGCATCGATTGCTTCGCCCGGCACAACGAAAAAGATGGGCAACAGCCACAGCTTTTTCGTAAAGAAAGCGACGCCATGCATGCCGCGCTTGGACTTCTCGATAATCGGCGAAGCGTAATGCAGCCCGTATTTCTTGATAAGACGGCTTTCCGCAATCAACAACAATCCCGCCACCAATGCGCTTGTAACGGCAGCCCCTTCAAGGACGTCCACGCCATGAATGGACAATCCCGGCAGTTCGAATGACCATTGTTGGAAATCCATCACCATCAAGGAAGCAAGACTCAGTCCTATGAGAACAATAGGTGACAGCAAATGAAAATTATAGAGAATCATTCCCAGGATGCCGAAAACTGCCACAAAGAATAGCAATTCAACGGATTGGGTCAATCCAAAAACCAAAGTGACAAGAGAGATGGCAAGCGATAACCAAATCCCTTCCTTTACGAGGCCCGCCAATTCCGACCAGCCCCATAAAATGCGTATGTTAAAATGCTTTCTTTCTCTCTTGACGCGGACATATCCCAGAAAAATCGCCATGATGATTGCAAAATACAGTAGCGGATTTAAAAACATTCTGCCGATCGCCTTTAACAGTTCCAATAAAATCTCTACCATTCTTCCACCGCCGTTTCCTACTACACTGCTATTGTTTATTTTATCAAAGTAATAAATATTTGCGTAGGGGGAATCTGGAAAATTATTAAAGAAGGGGCCGATCCGAAAAAAGGTGACGCCTGGGACATCATTTCGAGGTTCCCCCTTTATGGCTCCCTCACCCGCTTTAGCCGCAGATGCAATTTCGGCGAGGGACATGTTTCGGCCATGGCAGGAGCAAAGAATCGGAATAGTGAAATGATTAAAACGAAGGTGTCCAGAATATTTTCGGTTTTCTGGACACCTCTTTCCGGACCGTCTCCGCTTTCTGCAATCCCGCTAAATATCCCCATTGATTTTATGCAGCATCACGTTCAATCCCATTTTCAGCTGCACATCATGTTCCATATCTTCCTTAAATTGAACCACTTGGTCGCGGATGCTGGCGAAAAACTCGTCATCCATATGTCTTCCGTTCCCCAAATCATGCTTTTCCCGATAGGAAGCCACCGCTTCCGCCGTTTCTTCATCGTAGAATCCATCCGTTCTGGAAACATCGTATCCCAAACCGCTCAACACCTTTTGGACATAGGCAATTTCTTCGCCAAAATCGCCTTCCGCAAATTCCCCCNGGAGCGGCACGATTTCCATCGCAAACAATGGATGCTGCTCCACCTCAATATCCGATTTGATCCCTTTGCCATGAATCCATTCCCGGTCAGGAGTCAGCCATTTATTCGTCGATAGCTTCAGTTCTCCTCCATTATTCAAATCGTATGTTTCCTGCACCGTTCCTTTTCCGAAACTTGTCAACCCCACGATGATGGCCCTCTTCCAGCTTTTCAGCGCCCCCACCATCACTTCGCTTGCCGATGCGCTTCCTTCATTTTGAAGTACGACCAGCGGCACCTGCTTCATTTTCTTCAAATAGTTTTCATCTGCATCCAGTTTTGCGGTTTTGACGGCCTCCATTGTTCCTTCCGCATTCTGCATATAGGCAAAAACTTTTCCTTCCTTGCCGATGCTGCTAACAACGCCTGCGACGCTATGTAAATAACCTCCGGGATTATCGCGCAAATCGATGATGATGCCGTCTGCCTTTTCCGATAATAGCCGCTCTGTCGCTTCCACCCATTCTTCCACCGTATCTTCCCCAAACATGGAGATGGATACATAGCCAATTTTCTTGTCATCTGCCGGGATCATTTTCCAAGTCACGGTCTGGTTATCAATTTTTGCCCGTTCCACNGTGACCTTGATATGCCTGTCTGTGCTTGGCCGATATAAAACGATCGTCACTTTTTCACCGGCTTTTCCTTGAATCAATTGGAGCAGCTCGCCCATCGTTTTGCCCTCCAAACGGACGCCATCCACTTCCACGATTTCGTCAAACGGGCGGATTCCCGCTTTTTCGGCGGGCGAATTTTTCACTGGAGAGACCACGATAAACCGGCCGTCCTTCTCCGTGATTTCAACGCCGATGCCGACTCTCTCCCCCGCCAACGATTGCCGGTGAATGGCCGCTTCTTTTTCCGTATAGTACGTGCTGTACGGATCTTTGATCGCCTCCGTCATGCCTCTCAATGCGCCTTCAATCAGCTCTTCATCTTTTGTATCAAATACGGATTTTTCTTTGATGAGGGTGAATGCCTGGTCAATGACAGGAATGTCGCTTCCTTTTCCAACCCTTTCCGGCTTCTTCATATACGTCCAATACACGGCCATTGCAGCCAAAATACAAATCAAGCCCAAAATGAAAAAAAATCGTCTCTTTCGCACTAATTAACTATCCCCCTCTCGTTCAATGTATGTTTGAACAAGCGGGGATAACACATGCGAAAGAGCGATTTTTT
>JGI1652J44930_10000370_pt1 | contig 17741 bp, 15 predicted proteins | sample NewIslsDNAsample_FD_44930 | JGI IMG/M metagenome (IMG submission 44930)
AATAAGAGGCTGGGACAAAACTAGTTTCAAGTAAGGAAAGAGGTGGAAATTGAGAGGTTCAATTTCCACCTCTTACCATTTTCTTTATTAAATTTTTATATTTTCATATTTGTTGGCCGTGTATTTTCGTAAATTCACCGCCATTAATGCTAAACCCATTTCGTTTTCCACCTTTGATTTTCCGCGGACAGAAAATCGCGTGAAACGCAAATTAGCCTTCAAGAATCCAAAAACTGGTTCCACGTCAATTTTGCGTTGACGATAAATGGAACTCGTTTTTTCTTCTGAAAGCTTCGCTTTTACATATTCTTTTTGTTGTTGCCACTTTTCATTTACTCTGATTGTTCGATGATTGCCCTCTTTTGCTTTCGTACATGCTGAACGAAATGGACATCCTGAACAGTCTTCACATTCATAGATTTTAAACTCTCGTTGGAAGCCCGTTGGATCCGTTCGTACAGATGCATATTTAAAGAATAGTCTTCGTTGATTCGGGCAAGTGTAGGCATCATTTTCTTTGTCATACTGCCAATGGTCTGGATGAAACTTATTTTGTTTATACTTTTTCTTCTGCTCTTTTAAATACATGTTATACGTAATCAGTGCTTCTCGTTTTCGATTGGAAAGGATCTCATCATAATTTTGTTCACTGCCATAACCCGCATCTGCAACAATATGCTTTGGTAAATCAAAAAAATGTTTTTCAATCTCATCCAAAAATGGAATGAGAGTACGAGAGTCTGAAGGATTGGCATAAATTCCATAAGCGAGCGCGTATTGTCCTTCCGTTGCGAGTTGTACATTATATCCAGCTTTTAATTGACCGTTTTTCATATAGTCATCTTTCATTCGCATGAACGTCGCATCAGGGTCGGTTTTCGAATAACTATTCCGAGAGCCTAAAATCTTAAAGTCTTTTTGGTATTTCTTTTTACGTTCGATAAAATCGATCAATTGTTTAAATATTTTCTTAGGATATTTGCGCTCATTTCTTAATGTTTTTCGTTCCGCGGCATCCGTCGATGCATCTATTTTTTGATCATACTCGGTAATGACTTCACCTACTTTTTTAGCTATTTGCTCAAGTTCTTTTACACTTAATTCTTCAACGTTTTCATGTTCCATTTCAGGTATGATTTTCGTCTCCAATAATTCGTTATAAATCTCATTGGACTTTTCAATTAAATTTTTGTGATATTTTTCAATGGATTTCTTCCATACAAAAGTAAATTTATTCGCATTCGCTTCAATCTTTGTACCGTCGATAAAAATGGCTTCCTGATCAATTAATTTTTCTTCTACGAGTTGGCAACGGAATTGGACAAAGCAATGGCGAATTAATTCTTTCACTTCTGGATGGACACGAAAACGATTAATGGTACGGTAACATGGTTCATAACCTTGAGCTAGCCACATCATACGAATACTATCTTTTAATAGAGCTTCAATTTTACGACCTGAAAAAACGGATTGCGAATAAGCACATAAAATGATTTTTAACATCATGCGTGGATGGTAAGCAGGACAACCTGTATTTCGGAGAAATGGCTTGAATGCTTCTTCCGGAATACTTTCAACTAAATGATGGATATGAAAAGCTATATCATTTTTTTGTAATTTAATTTCTATATCTAAAGGCAAAATTAATTGATTCATGTTATAATGTTTAAACTAGGGACATCCTTTCTGTAAAGTTTCAATCTTTATCCGAATCTACCTGTTATATAATCTTTCGTTCTTTGATCTTGTGGTCTTGAAAATATAACAGATGTTTCATTACTTTCAATAAGTTCCCCCATTAAGAAAAATGCTGTTTGATCCGATACTCTGAAAGCTTGTTGCATATTATGAGTTACGATGACTACTGTATAGTCTTTTTTCAGTTGCAAAATCAGTTCCTCTATTTTCGCTGTTGATATCGGGTCTAAAGCAGATGTCGGCTCATCCATAAGTAGAACTGTCGGTTTTGTTGCAATGGCCCTCGCTATACATAAACGTTGTTGTTGTCCCCCTGATAATCCTAAAGCAGGGTCTTTTAAACGATCCTTCACTTCATCCCAAAGTCCAACATCTTTTAAACTTTTCTCCACTATTTCATTCAATTCTTTTTTCTTTTTAATCCCGTGGATTCTGGGACCGAAAGCAACATTATCATAAATAGATTGTGGGAAAGGATTTCCTTTTTGAAATACCATACCGATATCTTTTCTAATATTCTCTAAGTCGGATTTATTGTTTAAGATATTTTTCCCTCTAAAATTTATTTCACCGGACAATTTTACAGTTGGAACCATATTGACCATTAAATTTAGCGCTTTTAAAAAAGACGATTTCCCGCATCCAGAAGGTCCGATAATGGCAGTAACTTCTTTTTCTTCGATGGTAAGATTAATGTTTTTTAGGGCATGATGTTTTCCGTACCAAAGGTTAAAATCATGGATCGTTAATACGGGTTTTGATTTCGTCATCACTGATGGCATCGTCTTTCCTCCTTAACCGAATCGGCCGGAAATGTAGTCTTCCGTTTTCTTTTCGTTTGGTTTACTGAAAATTATTTCAGTCTTGTCATACTCAACTAAGTTTCCATTTAGAAAAAACGCTGTTTGATCGGAAATTCTTTTAGCTTGCTGCATGTTATGCGTAACAATAATTATGGAGTAATCTTTTTTTAATTGGGTGATTAGCTCTTCAATCTTTGCATTCGATATTGGATCTAATGCCGAACAAGGTTCATCAAGTAATAATACAGACGGTTTTAATGCAATCGTTCTTGCAATACATAATCTTTGTTGCTGGCCACCGGATAAAGATAAGGCAGAATGATGAAGTCGATCCTTCACTTCATCCCAAAGGGCAGCTTTTGTTAAACTTTCTTCAACGATATCATCCAAGTCTTTTTTACTTTTGATCCCCGCAAACTTAAGTGCATGAGTAATATTATCGTATATAGATTTCGGAAATGGATTTGGTTTTTGAAATACCATTCCAATTTCTTTTCTTAAAGAAACTACATCCACATCTTCCCTCAACAAATTAATNCCGTCGTAAATAATCTCTCCTTCACATTTTGCCGTAGGAATTAAATCATTCATACGATTAATCGTTCTAAGANATGTAGATTTCCCACATCCGGATGGACCAATAAGAGCTGTAACGGAATGTTTCTCGATATCCATGCTTACGTTTTTCACAACATGGTTTACACCATAAAAAACATTTAAATGATTTATCTTGAAAACATTGTCTTTTTCTTTTATTTCTTCCTTATTAGGTGTAAGACGATTTTCTAAATGAAGAATGCCTGACATATCATTCACATCCTTTGCCTTTTTATCTCACAGCTGTCAATCTTTGATGAATGACATTTCCAATCCAGCGTGCGAAAAGATTAAATAACAAAACAGAGATGACGAGAACGGCTGATGCTCCACTCGCTACTTCCGACACATCTGGAATAAGTCCTTGAGTATTTACCGACCAAATATGCACGGCTAATGTTTCGGCTGGTCTAAAAATGTTTAATGGAGATGTTTCCGAAAATGGATTCCAGTTCATGTAATCTAATCTAGGTGTCGATAAACCTGAGGTGAATAATAATGCGGCTGCTTCACCAAAAACCCGACCGGATGCTAAAATAGCCCCTGTTAAAATTCCAGGGAATGCTCCTGGTAGTAAAATAGTTTTTATCGTATGCCAGTGTGTGACACCTAATGATAAACTTGCTTCTTTCAACTCTCTAGGAACAGATCGGATAGCATCTTCACTTACTCTAACCATGATCGGAATATTGAAAATAGATAATGCTAATGCACCGCCAATAATGGTGTATCCCCAACCGGTAGTATTAACAAACACTAATAACCCAAACATTCCAATGACAATCGAAGGTAAGGAAGATAAAACTTCAATACATGAGCGGATAAAATTAGTCAATTTCCCTGGCTTTGCGTATTCAGCCATATATATTCCACCTAGAACACCTAAAGGAACCGTCATAATCATCGTCAAGAAAAGGATGTAAAATGAATTAAACAGCTGATCTCTTATCCCACCACCGGCACGAATATTACTAGATGGCGATGTGAAAAATTCTATATTTAATTTTTGAAACCCTTGAACGACGATATAAGAAAATAAAGCAACTAGTAATGAAACAATGATCATGGCAATGGTGACAAACATACCTGTTGCCAAAAGATTAGCAAGTTTTCGATTCATTAAACTTTCCTCCTAGATGAAAGATAGCGAATCACTAGTATAAAAATAAATGACATCATAAGTAAAATAAGACCTAATGACCAAAGCGAGTTATTTTCTAAGCTTCCATAAGTGGTATGACCCATATTTAACGTAATGATTGTCGTTAAAGTTGCGGCAGGATCGATAATGGACTCTGGAAAATTCCGTACATTTCCGATAACCATTTGTACAGCTAATGCTTCTCCAAATGCTCTAGCCATCCCTAGTACAACCGCTGTTAATAATGATGGGAAAGCGGCGGGGATAAGTACTTTTCTTATCGTCTGCCAACGTGTAGCTCCTAAAGCATAGGAACCTTCTCTTAAACTATTAGGAAGTGAACTCATCGCATCGGTTGCAATCGATGTGACTGTTGGCAAGATCATAATGGATAAAACGATTGTTCCAGATAATAAACTAAATCCTAAGCCACCAACATGTTCACGAATAAATGGGACTAACAGAGTTAACCCAATAAATCCATATACAACGGAAGGAATACCAACTAAAAGCTCGATGGCGGGACGAAGAAATTTCCTCCCCCATTTAGGTGCAATTTCTGTCATAAATATCGCACCTCCTATGCCTAATGGAGCTGCAATGAGTGCTGAAAGAAAAGTAACTGCAAATGAGCCAAAAATAAACGGTAAGGCACCGAAGGATGGATCATCTTTTGAAGTCGGATTCCACTCTAAACTTGTTAAAAACTCAATAGGACTTAGTCCATTTTTTATAAAAGATTGTAAACCTTTTATAGTTAAAAAGATGGTGATTGCTAGTGTCAGCCCAATAATGATGAAAGCACTAATAGAAACTATCCACTTCCCACGAACTCCCCCATTTAATTTCTTGTTTCTTTTCTTCACTAATCGGTGATCTTTCAAATTGAGTGTTTTCTCCATGTTCGCTCCACCTCATTACATCCAAACATAGGGTAAATGTGCCTTCAAGGGACACACCTACCCCTTTTGAAAATTATCATCTATTATTTTTGCGTTATATTTCCTTTAGCATCACGTTCTACTTTCATTTTCGCAGATGAAATGTATCCTTGCGCTGGAAGAATAGTATTTTGAACTTCTTCACTAAACATGAAGTCTAGAAATTGCTTGATTACCCCTGTTGGTTCCCCTTTTGTATAGGAATGTTGATAGGCCCAAATTGGAAATTGACCATTTAGGACATTTTCAACTGTTGGTTCAACTCCATCAATCGATAACGCTACAATAGAATCATCTGTGAAATAAGAGAATGCTAGATAACCGATTGCACCTTTTGTTTCTGAGATAATTTTTTTAACGGTATTAGAGGAGTCTTCAGTGATTCCCTCTGCTGGTTCATTATTATCTAAACCATATTTCACAAACGTTGCACGAGTTCCAGAAGAATCTGGACGATTCACCAAAACAATTTCTTGATCTGCTCCACCTAACTCTTTCCAGTTTTTTATTTTCCCTGTAAAAACTTTGATTAAATCTTCTTTCGAAATGTTTGTTATCCCAACTTCCGGATGAACAGCTGCCGTCATCCCAACAACTGCCACTTTATGGTCAACTAATTCGTCAGCTGGAATCCCTTCTTTCTCCTCTGCAAAAACGTCTGAATTGCCAATATCAACAGATCCTTCAGCAACCTGACTTAAGCCTGTTCCTGATCCACCTGCATTCACTTGAATATCAACGTTTGGATGTTTATCCATGAACGCTTCTGCTGCCGCAGCTACTAATGGTTGCATGGCAGAAGAACCGGAAATCACGATTGTACCTGATAATTCTCCATCNTTTTTATTACCACTATTACTTGTGTTCGATTCTTTTGAACCACATGCGGCAAGTATTAGCGTGATGGTTGTTATGAACATAGCAATCGTCCATTTCTTTAACTGTCTCATTCAAGTTTCCCCCTAAAACATTTATTTTGACTTTCATTTTCATCATAAAGAGAAACTATTAATCTTGTTTAAATACAATGTAAAGCTTTTGTAAATAAATATTGAAACTTGCCAATGAGGTAATGAAGCAAAAGAAGGTTCTTCGTCATATGTTGGGGTTACAAATTTTTTCTTTTAAGATGCAGGATATTCTTGTTCGAACTTTTGCGGGAACTTCTATTTGATTCTCTCCAAATTATTTATTAATTGGAAAAGGTAGTTCCATAAAAAACATATGTTCATTAATAAATTTTTGATTTTTGTTTTACTACTTTGTAACACATATTCTGGATGCGGAAACAAGTTAATTAGGGTTAGCGCATATGGTGTGACTCTGCTTGAAAAGAATCGTTCAAGCTCAGGAAAACTTAATTGCAATGCATTATGTAAGTACATCCGTGTGCGTTTTATATCATCTTCTATTTCTTGATAAAAACGGGATAAATCACGTAGTTCATTATAGATGTTTGACTGTTGTGTTTTTTCTGGTCGGTCATTCTGTTGATGAACTTNTGCCAATTTATGGGCGTCATGCTTGTCTGTTTTCCAACTTCGTAAAGNTCCTTGTTCTAATTGTTTTTTCGCTGCAAGAGGATTTAATAAGCAATAACGTATCTGGTTTTTTTGGCAAAATGCTTCGATTGGTTTGGAGTAAATGCCAGTAGATTCAAACACAAGCATTAAATCATCTGGAAGAGTTTGAATTTCGTTCAATAGCTCTTGAAAACCAGTTTGATTATGAATAACCTCACCTTCAGAAAGACAACTTTGATCATTATAAACAACCTTATAGCTTTTCCCCATCGCAACATCTAAAGCCATTACTGTTCCCATTTTACTACCTCTCTCTTTTGTTTGTGTGAAAGATCTTCACTTATTCATTTCGATTCCAATTTCCTATACACGAGCTCTGATGGCCCCAACATACTTAAACCTGATTCAAAAATGAAAGTGAAGAAGCCCAGTTTTTTATTCGGATTCGTAATCCCTGAGGCTTCGGTCGGGCTTTCTTTCACTCCTCACTATAACTCAAAAAAGAAATAGTGGGTAAGATCACCCGTCGATGACCTTACCCACTAATCTTAGTATGTTTTTTTTCTCATTTTTATGGTTACGTTCGATAAAATCGATCAATTGTTTAAGTTGCAAATATATCAATATGAGTTGCAAGATTTTTCGATCATTTGGTTAACAATTTCACTTCGAACCATCGTCTTGAAAATAAATAAGCAAAAGTTGCATGTTTTAACTTAGACTTAAAAAAGTCCACGAGTTATAAATAAAAATTCCTTAAACTTCAACATTAAATATATAGCCCAAAAAAAGACTTGAAGATATGTCAATCATATCTTTCAAGTCAATCAATTATTGTTCTTCACTATTTTCTTCTTCTTGTTCATTTACTTCATCAGTTTCGTCTTTCTTATCTTCGTTTTTTTCTAAATCATTTTTCATCCTTTTTTCTTTAAGTTCAAAGTAAGCTCTTAATACTTGTTGACCAATTACGTTATTCGGACTATGGCCACTAGGTGAAACGCCATAATAAGCCCAAGGTACAACAATAGACATGGCCACTTCCGGTTGATCGTATGGAGCGTATCCAATTAATGTAAGATTATATACTTTTGTTCCCCATAATTTTTTATTCGGTCCGTAATAAAATGTCTCGGCCGTTCCTGTTTTACCAGCTGCATTATATGATTCATTGGAAAAGTAGTATGATGCTGTCCCTTGACTTCCATGGAAAACTTGATAAAACCCTTGTTGAACCCGTTTGATCCACTCATCTTTCATATCTATACGGTTTAAGATTTGTGGCTTAATTTCTTCAATAATAGGCCCTAAAGCAGCATCTGCTTGTGGTTCTCTTATTTCTTTTACAATTTGCGGTTTCATTCGATATCCGCCATTAGCAATTGTTGAAACATATTGAGCAAGCTGTAAAGGTGTAACCGTATCATATTGTCCAATGGCATAATCCAGTAATAACCCCGGGTTATCAGGTTTATTTTTTAAACCAGATTCTTCATTTGGAAGGTCAATGCCGGTTTCAACTCCTAGACCAAATTGACTAAAATAATAGCGCATTTTGTTCATCGGTTCAGTTGCGTCCGAAATTCCAATGTATGGACTTCCAGGAACGTATCTTCCTTTACCGATATTTAATGCAGTATAAAACATATATACGTTGGATGAACGTTCTAATGCTTTAAGATCATCCACCCAACCCATGTTCGTCCAAGATTTTTTTATTTGTCCACCTAATTGTAAAGGTGCATCGTAAAAACGCGTTCCTGGTTGGATTGCACCTAATTGATAACCGGTTAATATCGTTGCTCCTTTGACAGTTGAACCAGGTTCAAATGTTTGTGTATATGTTCCTAAAGCAAAGTCTTCCATTTTTCCAGTTTCACGATTATATTGTTTTCCGGCCAATGACAAGATTTCACCAGTATTTGGATTCATTAAGACAACAAAGGCACGATCTAACGTTTCAGTTCTTGGTCTCTTAATACTTGCTAGTAATTCTTTCTCAATTATTTCTTCAACTTTAGTTTGTAATTCCATATCAATAGTTAATATTAAGTCTTTTCCACTTTCTCCTTCGTGGATGTATTCTGTTCCTAATACGTTACCATTATTATCCGTTACCATTTTTGACTTTGCTTTTTTTCCATGCAATACAGACTCATATCGTTTCTCAATGTAACTTTTTCCAACACGATCGTTCAAATTATAGTCACGGGATAAATAATAATATAAGTCACTTTCAGGTAGACCCTCATCATTATTCGTTACACTGCCTAAGACGGTTTTTAGCGTATGATCATACGCATACTCTCTTTGCCAATCAGTTGTGACGTCCACACCTGGTAGTTGTGATAAATTTTCACTAACAATGGCAAATTCTTCATCCGTTACGTTTTTATTTTTTATTATTACTTCGGATAAAGCATAGGCAGAGGCCATTTTCCGATAAATAGCAGCCACTTCTAAATCAATCGTACTTAATTCTTCATCGGTAATTCTCTCTCGTTTTAAATCGTCCAACTCAGCATTCGTTAATTTCCCATCTTGGAATTTTTTATATTCTTCTTTCGTAATTTTATCTTCCCCGTTATTATTCGTTAAAAGCCAAAAATCCCTTTTATCTCTGTCCGTTACTTTTTTGAAATCTTCTTCATTCATTTCTATAATAGAAGCAAGTTTCTCAGCAATTTCCAGCATTTCTTTCGGTTTTGGATTTTTGGGAGGAGTATATGTGATCGCTTTAAGCGGTACATTGTATACGATAGATTGATAATTCCGATCAAGAATTTCCCCACGAGGAACGTTTTTATTCACAGGGGTTTCTTCCGTTTTTCTTACTTGTTTCGTAAATTCTTCCCCATTAACGATTTGAACAACTCCGAGCCGTAAAATAAGGATTGAAAAAAGGATAAACACGGCAAAAAAGAGTAAATTCATTCTTATCGGGATATGCGATTTATTTTTCTTTTTGTTCATTCGTCCCCCTCCTTTTCTCCTTGGAATATTCCATTCTTTATTGTATAAGAAAAAGAGATATTTTTCTATAAAGGAACGTGCAATAAATAGAAAGAGCATTGGTAATTGTTGACGTAAAAAAAGGAGACTCAAGTAAGAGACTCCTTTGTTCTTTCGTTTTGGAAATGTATTTTCCGTATAAAAAAGTAAATGATCGAATGTCCCGCACCAATAAACATTAATAAAATAGGAATGCTTTCTTTCGGTGAAAAAAAAGTAATGGAAAATAAAAAAAGGAGAATAGAGATCGAACGACCAATATGTAAGAAAACTTCCCTAACGACAATATATTCAATTCTCATTTCTGCCGCTTTCCATCCATGCCCGATTACATCATAAGTAGTTGACACATAAGGAACTAATAAAATTGGGTAAGCTATGGCGATTACTGCAGCATAAGCGAGTAATCGTAAGTATGTAAAATTAAAGACGATTAGATAAATGGATGCATATAAAAGCAGCCCACCAATTAATATAGCTTTTTTTCGGTCTTTTCGTTTAATAAACCGTGTTGCTAAAAAATAACTAATAAAAGAAACAGCTGAATTTATAAGACCAAATTTACCTAAAGCCCATTCACTCCCCGTTGATAAAAAAACATATACACTGATAACGAACATAAACGTTCCTTCTCGTAATCCTTGAAATATGTGAGCATTTGTAATCAAACGCCAATTAATATTTCTTTTTCGTTCCTTCCAAATACGAACAAAATAATATTTTCCTTTTGCACTTCTACGATTAATAAAGAAACTTAATATAACCGCGCATGTAAATAACGCTAACGAAAAAGAAAAAATCAGAGTATAACCAGTGAAATTTTCCATCCTAGAAATGATATAACCTGCTAAAATTGGTCCTATCATCCCACCGAATGAAGATAGAATTCCTAAAAAACCGTTAAAAAAATCACGATTTTCCGGTTCTGTAATCTCAAACGTTAATATGTTAAAAGCTAACCAATAAAATCCGTATCCAATACCTAATAATCCCCCAAGCACGATGAGAAATTGATTAGCGTTCGTACCAATAATTAACACCGTTAAATAAAATAAAGATAAAAAAATGACACCTAGCCTTAAAACAATGACTCGGTCAATTTTTTTTGCCCATCTACCAGCTAAAATAAAAATAAGTGGTTGTACAATTGTGACTGTCAAATTGTATATACCTAAATCTTTGAATTCTCCCGTTTGCTTCCATAAATAAATGTTGACAAATGTATTTGAAATCGCAACACTTAACGAATATAATCCGCCAATAAGTAAAAGCAATATTAAATCTTTCGTGATTTCTACATTTCCAAGCCATTTCCTTCCTTTAACAATTTCGTTCATGTAAAACTCCCCTTTTCAAAAAATAGTTTTTGAAAAAGAGAGAAAAGATATTCTCTTTTTATTGGTGAATTTATCATAATTAAATAATAAAGAGTTCTTTTTTCATATTGAATCTTGTAAAATGTATGATTCCGAAGAACAAATTTCCGATACTGGAGAAGGAACCAAAACAACATATGACATGTTTTTTACATAAATGGAAGGTGAAGAATATGAACAGCATTTCCAATAAAATAACTTTTGCATACAATTTTGTAGTTGATAATGAAATTATTTCAAATAAAAATAAACGTGATGTTCCAACCATATTAGCGGTAGAAGCTACATTTACAATAAAAATCAATAATAAGTTATACTTTGAAACAGAGCTCGCTATTTTAGAATTTTATAAAGCATTATACGAATGGAAAGATAGAGTCACTGATGAACATATTCCAGAATTTCATTATTATACAATTGAATATGACGATTATGAAGGTGGTGCCATTTTGTCTTTAATTCCATTTTCCAATAAAGCAAGAGTGAAATCTATCTGGGCAGAGCAAGATTTATACAATGTTTTTAATTTAGACTATATTGTTGAGGAATTTATTCAATTAGAGCAAAATCTAAAACGAGATATAGAAAATTACTTTGGAATTGAGTTAAAAAAATTCATAAGACATATCCCATTGATAAAAGATCCTGGTTCGGACGATTAATAGCAAACAAAAAGAGAGGTTTGAATTCAAACCTCTCCGAGGGACAAACAAAGTTCCATAGGGAAAGACTTAGTTACTATTTCCAAACTCCAAGTAAAATCCTATTTCCCAATTATGATAAAAATCAGGTGTTAGTAACAGTGTTTTCGGTAACTATGTTGGAACTAAGTTTTTCTCTAAATGCAATGAGGATCTATTGGAATAATAGAGTATAGTTCATCCAATTGAAAAAAATATAGATATATAAACGATTTGTAAACATATAAAAAAGACTGAACCCGAAATGGATCCAGCCTTCTCCGCATTGATTTTGTATTGAATTTTTATTGAAAGAATATCTAAAACCGTTTATTAAATCCCCTTCGATTTTTATTCAGAGGAAAACTGGAAAAATAAATTTGATTAATATGATTATTTTGCTGCGTTGTAACGTTTGTTAACTTCTTCCCAGTTTACAACGTTCCAGAAGGAGTTAATGTATTCAGGACGACGGTTTTGATATTTTAAGTAATATGCATGCTCCCAAACGTCTAAACCTAAAATAGGAGTTTTTCCTTCCATTAAAGGTGAATCTTGGTTTGGAGTACTTGTCACTTCAAGTTCACCGTTATTAACGACTAACCAAGCCCAACCAGAACCGAATCGAGTAGTAGCTGCTTTTGTAAATTCTTCTTTAAATGCTTCAAAGCTTCCGAATTTTTTGTTGATAGCTTCAGCTAATTCTCCAGTAGGTTCACCGCCGCCATTTGGAGATAAAATTTGCCAGAATAGTGAATGGTTTGCATGTCCTCCACCATTGTTTCTTACAGCTGTACGTACCGCTTCAGGAACTGCATCAAGGTTAGAAATTAAATCTTCTACGGATTTACTTAATAATTCTGTATTTCCTTCTAACGCATTGTTTAAGTTTGTTACGTAAGTATTATGATGTTTTGTGTGGTGAATATTCATTGTTTCTTTGTCAATATGAGGCTCTAATGCATCGTAGCTATACGGTAATTGTGGTAATTCGTATGCCATTTTTTCTTCCTCCTTTTATGTATGTTATTAAGCTTTAGATGGTTATTTTTACTAAAGCCTTTATCAATAGATTAACAAATTTACTTTGTTGATTCAATGATTTCGCCTTCGAAAATAATATCTCCCTAACTTTCAACAAACATACTAAAAATTCTTTTTCAATTAGAAAAGACAAAAGGTCAACCTTTCGTCTTCCGCTCTTTATTTTCTATTTCCAAGGACGGCTTCGGCAATGTTAACTGCATGATCTCCTATCCGTTCTAAATTACTCACAATATCTACAAAAACAATTCCTGCTTGTCCAGTACAAATACCATCGTTTAAACGTAAGATATGTTTTTTACGTAACTTTCTTTCCATTTGATCAATTTCTTCTTCTTTCTTCACCACATCTCGGGCAAGTTCTTTATCATTATGGTCTAAAGCGTCTATCGCTTCTATAACAGTAGTAATAGTTAAAGTAAACATATTTTCTAAATCTTTAATAGCATCATCCGTCAACTTTACTTTATTCGTCACTTTAAATTCATTTAATTCAACAATATTTTCAAAATGATCACCGATTCTTTCAATGTCTCGCACAGTATCCATTAACGTGGAATGTATTTCAGACTCACCGACTGACAATGGTGTTGAAGAAAGACGAATTAAATAATCCGTGATTTTTCTATCTAAATTGTTAATCGCATCTTCAATGGATAATGCAGTATCTGAATACTTTTGAAGATCCGTTTGTAAAAAGTCTCTTGAATTTTCTAACCCTTTGATAGCAAATTGCCCCATACGAATAACTTCTTCTTTCGCTTGACCAAGCGCGATCGAAGGTGATTGTTCAATAAACATTGGATCTAAATGCTTTGCTTTATATTCTATAACAGAATCTTCACCTGGAATTAATTTAGTTACTATGAATGCCAACACTCCAATGAAAGGTAACTGAATTAGTGTATTAGTTACATTAAACGTTCCGTGAGCAAAAGCAATCGTCATTTTTGGGTTTAAGTTAAAAATATCCGCTATGTATAGCATGAAATTGGTAAACAATGGTAATATGATTAAAAATATCGTCGCACCAATAATATTAAACAATACATGAACAGCTGCCGCCCTTTTTGCCGCTACGGATGCTCCAAGAGATGCTAATACAGCAGTAATGGTTGTCCCAATATTATCCCCAAATAATACTGGTAAAGCTGCATGAATATCTAGAAGCCCATCTGCATACATTCCTTGTAATATCCCAATTGTTGCACTCGAACTTTGCACTAATACTGTAAAAATAGTTCCAACTAAAACCCCTAATACAGAATGATCGGACATGCTAATCGTTAAATCATGAAAAGCTTGTAAGTCTCTTAACGGTTTCATTCCTTCGCTCATTAATTCTAAACCGTAGAATAAAGCTCCAAAACCAAATAAAACTTGTCCAAAATAATGAAGCTTTTTATTTTTAAAGAAAAACAATAAAAATGACCCAATTGCTAATATTGGTAATGCAAACGCTCCTACATCAATTCCGATGATGAAAGCTGTTACGGTTGTACCGATATTTGCTCCCATGATCACACCGATAGCCTGTCTCAAATTCATAAACCCAGCACTGACAAGTCCAACGGTAATAACCGTCGTTGCAGAGCTACTTTGAATTAAAACAGTAACAAACATCCCAGCAATGACACCCATTATAGGGTTTGTCGTAAATTTGTCTAATATATCCCGAAGTTTGTCTCCTGCTGATTTTTGGAGACCATCTCCCATCGTTTTAATTCCAAATAGGAAGATTCCTAAACCACCGATAAATACAAAAATCATTGCTTGAATGTTTAAATCACTCATAAATGTACTCGCCCCTATTCCAACATTTTTCAATGGAAGTTCAAAACCCTTTACAATTATCNTGTCTAATAAAAAGAAAGTAAAGATTTCTCGAATTAAATTTACATTACTTTTACAATACTCTCTTATTTTACAAAAACATTACAAATTAAAATAATTATTATTTATGGTATCATTTTTCCACTATTGCGGAACAATTATGAAAATATTACAATGTAAGGAAGGAATACAAAAAGGATGGTGACCAATGAATATCTTTAAACAATTAATTGTTAGTTTATATTCCCCTAAAGATATCGCAACATTCCGACTTCAGAAAAAAAGAAAAACAATACTTTACCTAATGCTTTTAACTCTTATTGCAATTATTCCTATTTCTTTTTTTAGTTATACTGCGATTAGTGAAGGAATTAATATATCAAAAACAGCATTAGAACACGATGTTCCTGATTTTGAAATTCGCGATGGAATTTTCACTTCTGAATCTGATGAACCCGTTTATTTAGAATCCAATGGTTTTACAGTAATACTAGACAGTTCTGGGACTTTAACACCTGAAGATATATTAAACATGGATGATACATTTGCTTTGCTGCAACATGAACTGGTCATATCTATGGATGGGGCTCATAATACATACGAATATTCCCAACTTCAAGGGATCAACATCTCAAAACAAGATATTGAAGATTTCGTTCAAGGAATTGAAGGAGGAAAAACGCTTATCATTTCCATCTTCGTTTTCTTCATTTATCTTTTCTCGCTCATTGGTCAATTCATAGATGTAACGATCATCGCCATTATCGGACTATTATTTAAAAACATTTTGCAAAAGCAGTTAACATTTGGGCAAATTTGGCGACTAAGTGCGTATAGCGTAACATTACCAACCATTTTCTTTACACTGATGGAAGCTTTAAAAACAGAAGTGCCATTTCAATTCATTATCAATTGGGGAGTAGCTTTAATCATGTTATATTTAGCAATGAAAGAAAGCGAATCCAATNTAACTCCTAATTACGATGAATATTAATATGTTTTTTTAGACCTCTGTTTCCACTAAAGGAAATAGAGGTTTTTGTTTTATCCAACTATTACTTATTTGTACATACAAAGAAATAATAGTCTTTGTTTTATATGAATCGGTCACTTTGATAGATTTATAATAACTTGAAAAGGAATTCGAAAATACTAAATCTTTCTATGAAAAATTGGAATATTTAATAGAGATTGGAATAGACATGTACTAATCAACGTATTTGGAGGCAATGATTATGAAAAAAATCCTAACGATGATTAGTGCAATAATTGTTATATATGCTATATATGTTGATTTAACCGAGGGTACTTTACATGTGGAAGGTAAGAAACCTATCAATTCATCCGAGTTAGTAGAAACAATCCCTTATAAGAAAATAGAAGTTCGCCCTGGTGATACAGTTTTATCTATTGTCGAACAATTGAACGGTAAAGCTCATTCTTTATCCATTGAAAAAATTGTGAAAGACTTTGAACGTTTGAATGCTGGATTAAAGCCAGAAGAAATCCAAGCGGGTAAGATTTATAATTTCCCCATTTACGAATATCCTAGTGAGTAGATAATTTGCTTTTCTTGTCAAAAAACTAACACCACTGTAAAATGAATATGTATGAAGAAGTCCAATGCATATTAAAGGAGCGAATCATTTTGGGTGAAATTATACATCGTTCAAAAACCCGCCCAGTTCGAGTAGGAAACTTGACCATAGGCGGAAGTAACGAATTATTTATACAAAGTATGACAACAACTAAAACACATGATGTCGAAGCTACTGTGAAGGAAATTCATCGACTAGAAGAAGCTGGATGTCAGATCGTTCGTGTCGCATGTCCGGATGAGAGAGCGGCGAATGCGATTAGTGAAATTAAAAAGCGAATTAATATTCCTTTAGTCGTTGATATACATTTTGATTATAAACTTGCGCTTAAAGCCATTGAAGGTGGAGCAGATAAAATTCGAATTAATCCAGGTAATATTGGTCGTAAAGAAAAAGTAGAGGCAGTTGTAAAAGCTGCTAAAGAACGAGGGATCCCAATTCGAATTGGTGTAAATGCCGGATCATTAGAAAAACGAATTTTAGAAAAATACGGCTATCCAACCGCAGACGGAATGGTAGAAAGTGCACTTCATCATATTCGCATTCTTGAAGAATTAGATTTCCACGATATAATTGTTTCATTAAAAGCTTCGGATGTGCAATTGGCCATTGAAGCATATGAAAAAGCAGCTAGAACATTTGATTATCCTTTACATTTAGGAATTACTGAATCTGGTACGCTATTTGCGGGAACGGTAAAAAGTGCGGCAGGCCTTGGAGCTCTCTTAAGCAAAGGAATCGGAAACACATTGCGTGTTTCTCTAAGTGCGGATCCAGTTGAGGAAGTGAAAGTAGCTAGAGAATTGTTAAAAGTATTTGGCCTTTCTTCTAATGCTGCTACACTAATATCTTGCCCAACGTGTGGAAGAATTGAAATTGATTTGATTAGCATCGCAAATGAAGTGGAAGAGTATATTCAATCCATTAAAGCTCCGATTAAGGTTGCCGTTCTTGGTTGTGCTGTAAACGGACCTGGAGAAGCTAGAGAAGCAGATATAGGAATTGCTGGAGCTCGTGGTGAAGGATTACTATTTAGAAAAGGGAAAATCGTTAGAAAAGTGCCGGAAAGTATTATGGTTGAGGAATTGAAAAAAGAAATTGACGCAATTGCCGAAGAATATTTTCAAAAAAAAGCTGAAGAAGATAAACAATCCATTATTAAATAAATGGTATCAGGATGAAGGAGAAATTGACTGCTTAATATTCTCCTTTTTTCTATTTTTTCATTTTGTCTCAATTAATACATGGTTTAAAAAAATGTTTTGTCACTTATGATTACATACCGATTGACTGAATATTTGCAAATTTAGCAAGTAGCATAAAAAGAAGCCAGTGAAATTATAAAAGTAAAATTTCACTGGCTTTAATTTTGTGGAGGGGGCGTGCTCAGTATGTTCATTGAGCACGAATGCCTAGTGAACGATGACCTCTCTCCCTTGCGATAAGTCAACAACAGCTCGTTCCTCGCNNTGTTTCCTTTATCTCAGTACGAGGA
>JGI1652J44930_10000371_pt1 | contig 17631 bp, 19 predicted proteins | sample NewIslsDNAsample_FD_44930 | JGI IMG/M metagenome (IMG submission 44930)
TTTTGATGCCCATTATTCATTGCCTGTCCTGAAGCATAAAGTTTTTGATTAAACTTCAACCGTTTCTTTCACATACTCCTCATATCCGATCAAGTCATCAAACCAAGCTGCATCATCCGGGCAATCTAGCACCATAAATTCGCCATAGTTTCCGTATTTCGCCTGGTGATATTTCAAATATGCTTTTCCATCTTTGATTGCCAAAATTTCAATTTTTCCTGTTTTGTGGCTCATCGCAAGCCGTACACGTTTTCCTAAACCTGAAGTTTTTGCTTTGGCAGCCTCCACAATTTCATATACATCTTTTAAAGGCAGAACGAAATCATAGTTGCCTGCCACAGGGCGGTTAATAAAGAAGTAGTAAGGATGCACCCCTGCCCAGGACAGTTTATCCAATAATTCCGCCAGAACATCCGGGTCATCATTGATTCCTTTTAAAATCGGCGTTTGGTTCATGACAATGACTCCTGCATTATGCAAAGCTTCAAAAGCTTTTCTGGCCTCTTCTGTAATTTCTCTAGGGTGGTTGACGTGAGCCATCAAATAAATGCGTTTTTCCGGTGTTGAATATTTTTTGAACATTTCCAGAAGTTTTTCATCTTCGTAAATGCGCATTGGATTAAAAACAGGAAGTTTTGAACCGAGACGGATGATTTTTACATGATCGATTTCACGGAGTTGACTGATGATATTTTCAAGCCGTTTCGTCGACAGCATCAATGAGTCGCCGCCTGTCAACAATACGTTGTTGATTTCCGGATGTTCGCGGATATAATCAATGCCCGGTTGCGGATTGATTTGAACTTCTTCCACATCATTATTGAATAATCTTTTCCGGAAACAGAAGCGGCAGTATGCACCGCATACTTCGGAAACGACAAGCAATGCNGTAGTAGTATACTTATGCTGACAGCCAGGGACTACATAGTTTTTCGCTTCATCACTTGCATCCCAATCACCATATTCGTTTAATTCATTTATATTCGGTATAATGATTTTGCGGATCGGATCATTCGGATCTTCCCAATCTATCAAATTGAGATAGTAATCATTCGCGCGGAATACATATTTGTCCGTAATCGGCTGCAATGTTTCCTTTGTTTCTTGTGAAAGCTGCTCCACTTGATTGAGATTAGTGTAGAATTTCACTTTTTTCATACGAACATCACCCTTCTCATCTTTTTTTGTCAACATCACCTTCAGAAAAACCAAGAAACTAATAGAAAAAAATCGAGATTTGCAGAAGATAAACACATTTTACGTATAGCATAACAAAATTCAACATAGTTTTGCAATTTTACGCACATAAAAATGCTTTATGAAAATATCTTCCTGCTGTTCACAATCATTATCCATTAACTATGTCCTCATAAAAATACCGTCAACAAAATTGTCGATTTATGTTTGAATATTTTGCAAAATTTAACGCAAACTCGAAACTGCTCAATCTTTCACTATTCAAATGATAACCAGACAAAAAACCCAATCAGTGCAAGGGCCCAGCCTCCCCGCCTGATTGGGATCAATGAAATTTCCTGAAATTCAGGTTGCTCTAGGATTTATCGTTCGTCTTGCGGTTTCTGATATTGGCTACATGGTGGTCGAATTCCCGGGCAATTTCTTCCGCCCTTTTCCTTCTGTTATATTTCCCGCCGCCTGTATTGAAGTTCATTTTATGTTTCCTTTTCATCATTTTCACCTCCGTTGTCTTATTTTGTGCAACTTCGGCGAAAATGCTTATGCCACTATTTAGGAATGCGATTATGAAAAAACAAAAATGACAGGAAATTAATTTCCAAATTTTTAAAGAAGGCAATTTTATGAGGTCATGCCGATTTCTTCTGTTGCCTGTTCATCAATGTTTTCCTGATTCTGCACTGTTTTCCCGATCAAAATGATGCAAACACAGCTTGCCGCAACCAATAATCCGTCCAACAACAACGGAGCGCTCCAGCTGTTTGTTGTATCACGCAACACGCCCGATACAACCGGAGAGAGCAAAGCGCCAAATTCCGCGATTAAATTCCACAACCCAAATGCGGAGCCCCGATGTTCGGCCGGCGCCAAATCCGAAACAAAAGCATGTTGAATCGATTGTACGGCGAAAAACAAAATGCCTGAAAAAAATAAGATGATGGACATGGCGATTAAATTCGAAGCGCCGCTCATTAAATAGAATGCGAATAGAAAAACGGATAATGCAAAAAATACTGTTAAAATAAACAGAATATTGCGCCGGCCATTTTCCCGGTGAGAAACTTTATCAGAAATCAAACCGCCCAACGGAAAACCGATCAGTCCGGCAATCGCGTTGAATGAAGCCACCAAAGCGGCGGCCAAAAGCGTTCCGCCTCCAAATTCCTGCACGATGGAGATGGACCAAAAACTGTAGAACCACAAATGCCACATGATTGGAATGGCTGAAAGATAAAGCAGGAACAAATTGCGATTTTTTAATACGGGGCGCACTTCCTTTTTGGAACGGTAAATATAGAAAACAAACAAAACGGAAAAAAACGTAAAAATAGCTGCCATAATCCCTTCGGATAAACCAAGAAAATCTGTTATGATGTAGACGATCATAATGATAACCAAAAAAATCGAAGAATAGCTTCCCAAGCCTTTGACCGATTGAATAAATCCGCCCGGCTTAGATTTGGCATCACTGTTTTTTGGGATTGCTTTAAACATGCCTAAACCAAACAGGATGGTAAGCGCCCCCAAAATAATGAACGGGGACTTCCATGCATTATTCCCCATGTACGGTACTGCCCATTCGATCAAATAAACCGTTCCTGCCAAACCAAGTGTCAATCCGACCGAAAGTCCGCCCATCACAATCCCCATACCGAGGCCAATCTTTTTCGGGGGTGTCACCTGGGCAATCAATGAACGGTCATTCGAATAGAATGCCCCTTCCCCTAATCCGGTTAATACCCTCAACGCGACAAATACCAACAATCCTTCAAAAAGGCCTGTAAGGAGAGTCGTAATCCCTGCCCATAATATACTTAAAATCACCATATTCCGATGGCCGTATCGGTCGCCGAAATAGCCGCCCGGAAACTGCGTCAGCATATAGCCCGCAAAAAATAAGCTGCCAAGCAATCCACCAAGCGCATACGGGTTGGATGATTCCGCCAAAAAGGCAACATCATTGGCGATCATCCAAGATACGACCGGTCCGGTAATGGTGCGGTCAAAATAAGCAAACACCCACCCCAAAAACAACATTCCCCAAACACGTTTATAAGGCAATTCGTAATCCTTTGTGAACATTCAAATCCCCCCTGCAAAGAAATTGGAAGGAAGGGTTTTCTCCCTTCCCTCCTAAAAAATCAATATTTCGTTGTTAATTCCGGATGGCCGGTGCGCGGCCCGAACGGACCTTCATCGAGCCATCTTCCAAGACTTGGAATATGAGGAGCCAAAAATGCCGCAATTTCTCTTCTTAACTTAATTTCCTCATTTGTTCCCTGAATGTGCTCCAGCGCGCGGTTGGAACATTCGCGGTTCCAAAGCCCGGCTTTATGGCGCTCTTCCGCCGCCTGCCGGATGTATTTTCTTCGTTCTTCTTCATTCGCCTCCACTTCCAGCGCCTTTTTGATCCCTTCAGCGGCAACGATGGCATCCGGAACTCCCGAATTCAAACCGCGCGCTCCGAATGGGGCGAAGAGATGGGCCGCTTCTCCCGCCAAAATTACCCGATGATGGTCATCCGTATACTTTTCGGCCACCACCTGGTAGAACGTATAAGTTGAAATCCATGTAATGCGGTCCGCATATTTTGGATCCATCACTTTTGGAAGCCATTCCCGCACCCCTTCTTCCGAACCGTAATAATCCCGGTCATCTTCTTCGAATAATTGGAGATCGATCCGCCAGCCGCCTGCAAAAGGAACATACAACACATTGCGGCCGCCCACATTTGGATGCTGATAATGGAAGACTCTTTCAATCGGCAAAGGATTTTCTTCATCTTCCGCCACATCTACCACGACAAAGGCGTCCGATTTTCGTGGGCCCTGGAATTTGATTCCGACTGAATTTCTGACAACCGAACGGGCACCGTCGCATGCAATAACATATTTTGTTTGCCACTCTCCATTTTCCGTTTCCACCGTTACCCCCTCTTCGGAAGTTTTCACATTTGTCACCTTTTCTTCCCAAACAAACTCTACGCCCGCTTTATTGCAAGCATCATACATCGCTTTTTCGATTTCATGCTGATGCAGGCTCGTAAAAGCCGGAAGCGTATTTGGTTTTGGCGGCTCATAGATCCTCTTATACACTTCTTCTCCCTTATAAAAAGTCCGTTTTACCTGCCAAACGATTCCGATATCCGCAAGCTTTTTTCCCAATCCCGGAGAAATTTGTTCAAGAAATTCCAAGGTCGCCTTATGAATGTAAATTGCTCGGCTTCCCGGACGCACCCTTCCTTCCTTTTCCGCTTCCAAAATCGTCGCATTCAAGCCTTTGCTGCGCAGTGCAAGAGCAGCCGTCATGCCGACAGGACCTGCACCAATAACCAATACATCTCTTTCCTTTACCATCATTTCAACCCCCTGTTTGATATCGTTGTAATTTATGTTTAAGCTCTTCCGGTATAGGCTGAGCTTTCGGCTTTCCTCCATCAAGGGAAACCCAGGCGCGCACCTCATAACCTTCCGCTATGACGGTGTCTTGATCTTTAAATTGATGAATTAACTTAAATACTTTATCCCGTATTTCTCCCACGCTTGTCTTCACCGTAATGATCCGATGGAAACGCCCTGGTGCAAAAAAGTTGCAATGGGCTTCCAACAATGGGATTGCTTGCTTTTTCTCCAACATTTCTTCCGTCGGATATCCGATTTTTTCAAAAAATTCATGGGTGGCATTATCCATATAACGATAATAGTTCGGATAATATACAATTCCTGCAGCATCTGTGTCGCCAAAAGGTATTTTAAATTGGTATTCCATTCTTACGTCACCTTGCTTTTGTTTTTTCGTTTGTCAATGATTCGTCTTGCCTTCATTTCAAATCTTGTCAAGCTGCCGTCCTCCACCCTCTCCACTTCAATGCGGAGCCCGAGCCGGACTCGAAGCAGTCTTGCGAGAGATTCAACCACATTCTCCGGTCCTTCTATCTGGACTTTCATTTGATCCATTTCATGTTCTGTATAATATATAATCCGGAATTCTTTGATTTCAGGAAATTCCCTGATAATTGCCTCGATGGACGTCGGATAAATGTTTACTCCCCGGATCACCACCATGTCATCGGCTCTTCCGACCAACCCGCCGGGCAAAAACTGATAGGGATTTCCGCATGGACACGGATTTTCTTGATAAATCACAATATCCCCCGTACGGTATCTGATCATCGGGTAACCGTACCTGCCCAAATTTGTCAGGACAAGCTCACCCTTCTCTCCGGGTTTGACATGCTCCAATGTTTCGGGATCAATGATTTCGACGATAAATTCCTTTTCATTGACATGGAGGCCATTTTGTTCACGGCAGGAATAACCATATGCCCCCATTTCCGTCATCCCGACATGATCATAAAGTTTTGCACCAAACAAATTCTCAATCTGTTTTCTGACCGATGGGATGGATCCCCCCGGCTCTCCGGCTGTAATAATTTTTTGGATGCTGGAATTTTGTATGTCAACTCCAATTTTCTCCGCCACTTCCGCAAGATGCAATGCATAACTTGGTGTACATAACAAAACCGTTGCGCTATTTTGAATCATGCTATTCAGTCTTTCCTCGGAAGACATTGATCCCCCCGGGATTGCAAGGGCCCCTAATCTTTGGATGCCTTCATAGGCTGCCCAAAATCCGATGAACGGTCCAAATGAAAATGCCAAATAGCACCTGTCCGCCCGGGTCACCCCTGCGCTCTTCAGCACTTCAACCCAACATTGAATCCACCAATCCCAACTTTTGCGCGTGTCCAAAACCTTTAATGGCCTGCCGGTTGTTCCGGATGTCTGATGATATCGGATGTAATTTTCAACCGGGTAAGTGTGGTTGCGGCCAAAAGGAGGAAAATCCATTTGATCTTTTGCAAGTTCTTTTTTCGTCGTAAAGGGCAATCGTTTTAAATCTTGGAAATCTTTGATCGGCAATGGAATTCCATCCAGTTTTTCTTTATAAAATTTATTGAACCGGCTTGCAAACAGCAATAATTCATTGAGTCTCTGAAATTGAAAATCTCTTAAACCTACACTTGTTTCATGAACCTGATGCAGTCCCATCTCCCATCCCCCTTACCAAAAAACACTGTTGTAATAGTGATAATAGTCTGGAAAAATAGAAATGGAAAGGCTTACATTCTGCTATATGGAACAACCTTGAAATAAACTGAATTTTCTTAATGTTGATTCCGTCACTCATGATTTCTTGCTTCTTTATATATCTTTCATAAAGGGGGAAAAGTATGGCCAGGACTGAAAATAGTTCATTGACCAATGCACTGAAGGTTTTAAAAACTTTTTCCGTCGAACAAACGGAACTTTCCCTTGATGAGATTGCGGCCGAAAACAACATTTCAAAAAGCACCGCCTGCCGTCTGCTTCAAACGCTGGAAAGCGAAGGGTTCATTGTCCAAAACACCCGCTCCAACACCTATCATTTGGGGCTTTCGGTCTTATATCTTGCCAATGCCATGCTCGACCGTTTTTCCTCATTGAAAGAAATGACGAAATATTTAAAAAAATGTACGGAGGAAACCGGTGAATCTTCCCATATCGCGGTATTGCAGGGAAAGGAAGTTTTATATCTAAAGAAGGAAGACAATCAATACCGGGTCCATTTGCGCTCCCATATCGGCAAACGGAATCCGGCCCATTGCACCGCATCGGGACTTGCTCTGCTTGCTTACGTCGATGAACATAAAATCCGGGAATGGTATGCGGACGGATTTGAACGGCCAACCAAATATTCCATTTCTTCCATCGAACAATTGCTGGAACGTTTGGAGGAAGGCAGAAGGAAAGGATATTTTCTNAGCGATCGGGAAATGGTGGAGAATGTTCTTTCTGTGGGAGCTCCCATTTTTAATCGCGGGGGTGAAGTGATGGCATCCATCAGCATTGCCGGTTTGTATAACCGCATGAAACCTCAGCTTTCCAAAATCATCAGGCTTGTCACAGAAACAAGCAAGGAAATCTCTTGCATGATTCAACACACGGAGGAGATTTTTATTCATGAAACACGCTTTGGATGAAAAATACTTTGTACAATCGGTAAAGAACGCCATGCGGATATTGAAATTATTCAATAAAAGAAGACAGGAACTGTCCGTGACGGAAATTTCCCAATTCATCGGCCTGCCCAAATCAACCGTCCATCGGCTATTAAAAGAACTGGTCAGGGAAGGCTTCCTGCTTCAAAATCCAGGAAATGCAAAATATCAATTAGGCTACTCCATTTTGGGGCTTGGCGGCATCGTCAAATTTCACATTGAAGAATTCGGTGATGCAAGGCCCCTGTTGAGACAATTTGTGAAGGAATTTAATCTGCCCGTCCACATTTGCGTGNTGGAGCAGCATAAAGTGACTTATTTGATGAGAGAAACGGGAACAGATTCCATGAATCTTATCACAAAAACCGGAAGACAAAACGATATTCACTGCACGGCGGAAGGCCTCGTCATCCTTGCTTATAAAAACCAGCAAATTATTGATTATGTACTTTCCAAACCGCTAAAACCATATACGCCTTATACGATAACGGATGCGGAGACATTGCGGAAAGAACTGCTAAAAATCCGATCCCGGGGCTTTGCGATCTTGAAAGACGCATATGCAGAAGGTTATTCCAGCTATGCTGCCCCAATCCGGGATTATACCGGCGAAATATTTGCCTCCCTTGCGGTGATTTCAAAAAATGATCGTATTCCTTCCCTTATGGAAGAAAATTTGATAACGGCGGTTCAGAAAACGGCAAAACAGATTTCGGAAATCTTTGGATACTATGATTAAAGGGGTCCGTTCAATTATGGACGCACATTTAACCAGTAACCTCGACTATTGGGGCTGCTGGTTTTTTTGCTCGGCCAATCCATCATGAAACATGGAATTTCTCTTTTTATTGAACTTTTCGTTATACATCATTTGATCTGCCGCTTTGAACGTTTCTTTCATGACGCCGATTGAAGTTGGGAAAATGACCAGCCCATGGACAATTCAATGGGCAAATGCGGGTAATGTTTATTGTAATTTTCGATTTCCTTCCGGATCTGATGATAGATAGCTTTTACATCATTTTCTTTTGTATTTTTTATTAATATAACAAATTCATCTCTCCCATAACGTACAATCGTTTCGCCGCCTAGCAGGTTTTTCAATAAATTCCCCAATACGATCAAAAGTTGGTCGCCGCAAGTATGCCCCAAAGAATCATTGACGATTTTTAAATTATCCAAATCGCAGACAATGATTCCAATCGGACGGTCTTCGGCAGTATTTAATTTTTCCTCGATTTTTTCATAATAATTCCTGTTGAAAAGTTTAGTGAGACTGTCATAATAACTTAATTCTTCGAGTTTTTTCTCCAAAGCCTTGACTTCTGTAATATCCCTGCTGAAACCTTCAATTTTTTCCAATTCACCGTTTTCGTCATAAAAAGGAATCACCCGGTCTTCACACCAAATGTAATAGCCATTTTTATGAACAAATCTCGCCTGAAAAGGTTTATTGTAACCGGAAGTTCCTGTAATTTTGCGAATTTGCACTTGAAAATCATCCGGATGGACGATTTTAAACGGCAGCTGTGGATCTTTATAAAACTCTTCCCGCGCATAACCAATTTCCCTTTCAATCGCACTGTTGATATATAAATATTTTCGTTCCGGTTTCAGTTGGTACATATAGACAACATCATTTGAATTTTCGAGGATTGTCCGGAATTTTCTTATAGAAGTTTGACTAATAATGTTTAAATCTTGCAAACCCATTTTTCGTTATAATGAATGCAAGGAGGGCATTCATTATGGATTGGCAAAACAGTATATGGTTCGTCGCGCTATTCTATTTTGTACTTGGATTCGCATTGTTGCTCTTCTTCGCGACTCCGAGACCTATCACATTCATATATCTAGTGTTCATTGGAATCCTCACGTTTCTTGTCCACAAAAAATATCTTGACGCGAAAAAAGGGGGCAAATAAAAAACAATCTGCGCCGTATCTGGTGGCAGATTGTTTTTTATTTTCACTGATGACGCACAGGCCTGTACCAACAACTAGTCGTCCATATCCGCTTCCAAAATTTCGCCCGTTGTCGCATCCACTTTAATTTCGAGTTCTTTCAATCCCTTTTTATATTCAATTGTATAAACCGGTTTTCCTAATTCCGCTTCAAGGGTCCATCCTTTTGGAGAAAAGCCTTTTGCTTCATTTTGGGCAGAAGCTTTTTCAATTGCTTCTTTCGGTTCAATCACACTTGATAAGTCCAACGCTTCTTCCCGATCCCGATTTGCTTCGACTTCCTTCACATTCAACACTTTTGTCGTCGCATCGATTTCCACTTCATAATCTTTCGCTGAATCAAACGCCTCAATTTCATAACGCAATCGTCCAAAATCGGCGTCCAAATCAATGGATTCAATCTTCGCATCTGGATAAGCTTTCAAAAATGCCTCTGCTGCTTCTCTCATCGAAACGGCCGGATTCGCTACATCTCCACTTGTTCCATTGGTTGCCGGTTCATTTACCGTGTTGTCTACTGCAACAGGTTGCGTCCCTTCATTGTCCTTGATCGTGTCCGTTCCGCATGCGGCGAGCAAAAACAGGGCAAATCCCGTGATCATTATTTTTTTCATCCATCCATTCCCTCCTGAAGTGCAAGTTGTTCCATACTTCCATTATTGACTAATTTTCTTGTCCAAATACGGGTCTCTAATTCTTCGACTAACAAAACCGCAATATATTTTTTATTATAAATTTCTCCAATTAATTCCAAATTCTTTCAGGAAAATTTGGTTTACGGCTTTTTTCGATTACAAATTCATAAGAAAATCTGTAAAATTCTTATTAAAAAGCAGGAATTCCCCATCTTAATAGGGAATTTATGTATAACAAATTTTCAAATAGGAGGCGGTCATCGTTGAGCAAAAAAGTGTTGATTCTCGCTGGGGATGCAGTGGAAGCTCTTGAAATCTATTATCCTTATTACCGTTGCCTGGAAGAAGGGTATGATGTAACGATTGCAGCACCTACTGCAAAAAAATTGCAGACGGTGGTCCATGACTTTGTCGATGGCGTCGAGACGTATATTGAGCGTCCGGCATATGGAATTGAAGCCCATGAAGCCTTTGAAAACATTAAACCGGAAGAATATGATGGCCTCATCATCCCGGGTGGCCGCGCACCAGAGTACATCCGATTGAATGAACATGTTCCATCCATTGTCAAACATTTCTTTGAGGCGGGAAAACCGATAGCGGCAGTTTGCCATGCCGCCCAAATTTTCGCCACAATCCCGGAAGTGATCAAAGGACGGGAACTGACGGCCTACATCGCGTGCAAACCTGAAGTGAAAGCAGCCGGCGGCACATATGTCGATGAACACCTTCACGTGGACCAAAATCTTGTGAGCGGACATGCATGGCCTGATTTGCCCGGCTTAATGAGAGAATTTATTAAATTATTGGGATAATAAAAAAGCCCCATCCAATTTTATGAATTGGATGGGATTTCCTTTTTCTTTTCGATTCCTGCACGGTTTTCCCGCCATAGTTCCTCAAAACTTTTCCTCAACATCCACTATGGCTTCCCCATAATTCTTCCTGATTCGAATCAAAATTCACCAATTAAGTATTTAAATAAAGTATAATAGATATTGTTGGAAACCATCTTACTATTCTATAAAAAAATACCTTTTTCAAAAAATTTTTATGATAAAAACCGGTTTTCATCTTTCTTTAATCAAATTTAATCACATTGAATCCGATTATCGGGCAAAAAAATTTCTTAATATTCTTTCAATATAGAAAATACAAGTGCCAGTTGATTACAGTAGCAAAGGGGAAATGCCATGAAACAGCAAAAACAATTTGCCATCTCGCTTCTCGGAAGCATGGGCGGAGTTGCCAAGGCCTTCTTGTCGATTCTCAACCGTTCTGCGATAGATCAGCAGGATCCGGTCCATTCCATTATAAAAAATTCAGGGCTTTATTTGATCGACATAAAACAAGGGGACTTGGATTATTATAAAGAATTTTGTCCCCATTTGGCGGACAACATGCATCTCTTGGAATTGGATCTCAACAATACAGAACAGCTGATGGAGCACTTGCGTTCAAGCAACACGCGGTTAGTGGTGGATGTGTCCTGCGCAAATACGATTGATATGCTCGCCTGCTGCAATCAGCTTGGCATCAGTTATATCAACACGGCATTGGAAAACAACGGAACATATGAGGGCAAACATTTATCATTAACAGAACAATATTATCAATTCAAAAATATAAGGGATACCTTCAACCATTCGAAGGCGATCCTCTTTTCCGGAATGAACCCCGGAATCGTGCAATGGATGGCGGTAAAGTTAATGCAAAAGCATTCCGGACATCAACCTTTGGCATGCTACATTGTCGAACATGACACTTCCTTTTATAAAGATAAAAATCTAATACAGCCAAAAACCATTTATACCACTTGGTCCGTGAAAAGTTTCCTTGAAGAGGCCGTTTTAAACCGGCCGATGTTCGTCCGGAACCACCTTCCCCATTCCATTCACGATGAAGTATATGCCGCAGAATATAAGATTACCCTTGGGGATAAGGAATTTTATGGGTGTCTTGTGCCCCATGAAGAAGTATTGACATTAGGGGAAATGTTCGATTTTGAAATCGGGTTTATTTATCGGATCAATGAATATACAACGGAATTAATCCAACAATATTTGGAGCATGCAGATGAACTTTTGCAGTTTAATAAGAAAATCATTGATCCCGCAGATGGCGAAGTGGAGGGGGAAGATTTAATAGGCGTCCTTATGGTCTATGAAGATCGGGAAATTTACATGTATAATTCGATGAAAAACACCGATGTCTTTAAGGAATATAAAACAAACGCCACTTACTTCCAAGTCGCTTGCGGGGTGTATGCCGGCATGGCCAGCCTGCTGCTTGACGATCTCCCTTCGGGTGCATTTTACGTCGAGGAATTGGCAACCGGTTCAAAAAGCAACTATGGAAAGTATTTGACTTACTATATGAACGAATTTGTCTATGGGGAAAATAATCATTCAGACGGTTTATTGCATGAGAGAATGCGAAAAGTCGCAAAGTTGATAGAAAAATAATTTGTTTGATCATATTTCCTCTTCCAAATTATTTCTCGGGAAATACCATTATTAGTAAATAATATAAACCTTACATCCTTTTCGGTTGTAAGGTTTATTTTTTTGCTTGTCCAAATTTAATGGAAAATATAAGTAAACCTATTAAATGAATAGGTTGACATATATAGGGTTGTTGCGATAAATTTATGTCAACCTTATCAATATTATAGTTAACTATTAGGAGGATTGAAGATGAAAATCAGGGAGATTACATATGTGGCCTTATTTGCGGCTTTTATGGGAATTTTGGGACTCATACCGCCAATAACTCTATCATTTACTCCTGTACCGATCACTCTTCAAACATTGGGTGTCCTCTTGGCCGGCGGCATTCTTGGTCCGCGGCTCGGTTCTTTAAGCATTGTCGTCTTTTTATTGGTCGTCGCCGCGGGAATGCCGCTGTTGCCGGGCGGACGAGGAGGAATCGGAGTCTTTTTTGGGCCGAGCGGAGGCTATTTGATCGGCTATGTGATTGCGGCATTTTTCATCGGCCTGATTTTCTCGAAATTGCATATGTTGAAGTTCCGGCACATCCTTGCCGCCAATTTGACGGCCGGCGTCTTTTCCGTCTATTTAACAGGTGTTCCGGTGCAGGCATTTGTGATGGATTTGCCTCTGCTCGATGCAATCAAATTGAGCCTTGTTTATGTTCCCGGCGATCTCGCGAAAGCCGCCATCGCGTCCATACTTGTTTACAGATTGCAGAAATATCCGATCTTTTCTCATTCTGCTCCGGCACAATTAAAGGAGGGATAAGGTGATGATTACTTCACCTTATTCGCGGCATGCGCAGCATTTTCCCGACAAAGCCGCCATCATTGCCGATCATCAAATGTTGACATACCGCCAATGGGATGAAATGGTGCGGAAAACGGCTGCCTGGTTTCAAGCCGGAAGCTCAAAAAACAAAACCGCCGCATTCTTTTTGCCGAACGGAATTCCGTTTCTTCTACTTTTTGCAGGGGCTGTAGCAGCCGGATGGATCGCGGTTCCCCTNGATTTGAAATGGAAGAAGCAGGAACTTTCCAAACGCCTTCAACTGGCGCAACCCGATGTCCTGATTACAACGGCAGGTTTCCTTCCAAAAGTGAAAGGGCTTCATCCAAATCTGTTGGTTTGGGAAGAATGGAAAAAAGACTTGGAAGAAGTGCCGACACCGGTAAGATCGGAAGTAAGCGACCAGTCGCTTCCCTTTTATCTCGGTTTCACTTCCGGATCGACCGGTTCACCGAAAGCTTTTATCCGCTCCCATTCGTCCTGGATCGAAAGCTTTGCATGCACACGGTGCGATTTGGGAATCGGGGAAAACGACCATGTGCTGATTCCCGGGCCTCTTCTTCATTCCCATTTTTTATATGGCGCAATGAGCACTTTATACATCGGAGGAACCGTGCATTTATTGGAGAAATTTTCTCCTGTGAAAACGCTTATGAAATTGGAAGAATCTCCGCTGACGGTCATGTATTTAGTGCCGACAATGGCCGAAGCGCTTTTAAGAGAAAATGTGAATGTACCGAAGCCCCTGAAAATGATTTCCTCCGGTGCGAAACTTGAAACCCATACCCGTCAAAGAATCCGCAAGATGTTTCCGAACCTTCACTTGTATGAATTTTACGGAGCGGGCGAACTGAGTTTTGTCACCTTTTCCAAGGATGACATCAAACCGGATTCCGTCGGCCGCCCTTTTCATAACGTAGAGATTCAAATTCGCCGCAAAAACGGAGAAATCTGTGAAATAGGCGAAATCGGTAAAATTTATGTGCGAAGTCCGATGACATTCATCGGCTATATTCATGAACCGGGTCAATCGGTGCAATCCATAGCGGATGATGAAGGCTGGATTACGGTGGATGATTTGGGCTGGATGGACCAGGAAGGGAATCTTTATCTTGCCGGACGGGAAAACAATATGATTTTGTACGGGGCAAAAAATATTTTCCCCGAAGAAATCGAAGCGGTATTATCGATGCATCCGGGAGTGGAAAAAGCGGCAGTGGCCGGATTGAAGGACCCTTATTGGGGGCAGATTCCCGCTGCTGTCATTCAGGGGAAGGCATCCGTTCTCGAATTAAAAAGATTATGCAAAAAACATTTGGCTTCCTATAAAGTTCCGCGCAAATGGTTTTTTATTGAAGAAATGCCCTTGACGACAAGCGGAAAAATCGCCAGGGGGGAACTCGGGGCGCTGCTCGAGGGGAAATCGGCGGGTGCGGCTTTATAATTTTTTCCACCAGAATGCAACAGGACTTGCCGGAAAAGCGAAGGAGGAGGACAAAATGAACGAGGCCGTGATTGTGGCTGCAAAAAGAACACCGATAGCCCGCGAGAAAGGCGCCTTAAAACATCTGGAACCCCATCAATTGGCCGCGCCGCTCCTGTCCCATTTATCGGCAGGTATTGAACAGCATATCCATGATGTGATTCTCGGCAATGTCGTCGGTCCGGGGGGCAATATCGCCCGTCTATCGGCTTTGGAAGCAGGCCTCCCCTTTTCCGTGCCGGGAATTACGCTTGACCGTCAGTGTTCCGCAGGGCTTGAAGCCGTCCGGATGGCCTGCCTTTTGATTCGCGCCGGCTCCGGTTCATGCTTCATCGCAGGGGGAGTTGAGAGCGCCAGCACCTCCCCCTTCCCGAAGCGGGCCCGTTTTTCGCCGGATTCCATCGGCGATCCGGATATGGGAGTGGCGGCGGAATATGTTGCTGAAAAGTTTCGCATCACCAGGGAAATGCAGGATGAATATGCATTGTTGAGCTGGAAGCGGAGCAGAGAGGCTTTTGAGCTGGGATTCCATGAAGAGGAAATACTTCCCATAGGAGATTTGGAACAGGATGAGGTTTGGCGCCGCAAACGGAATATAGAAAAAATCATCAAGCGGGCGGCTCCAGCTTTTGTAAAAAATGGAACGGTCACGGCTGCGAACAGCTGCGGCATCCATGACGGAGCAGGCGCAGTGCTTGTGATGGAGGCGCATCTTGCAGAAAAACTGGGGTATCAGCCGGTTCTCCGTTTCGTGGACAGCCAGGTTTCAGGGGTGCACCCTTTTTATCCGGGAGTTGCCCCGGTGCCGGCAATCAAGGCGCTGCTGGAACGGAACGGATTGACGATTGGCGATCTGGATCTCATCGAAATCAACGAAGCCTTTGCTTCCAAGGTTGTCGCGTGCGCCCGGGAACTGTCGATTCCTTATGTAAAATTAAATGTACGTGGAGGCGCCCTTGCGATTGGCCATCCATACGGGGCCTCCGGGGCGGTATTGGTAACAAGGTTGTTTTACGAAGTTCAGCGCCGGCCACAGGCGAGGTACGTTCTTGCCGCAATCGGAAGCGGCGGCGGCGTCGGGGTAGCCGTGCTGTTTGAAACGGTATGAAACCGCAGAAGCGGAGGAAAATCTTCTTCCACGTATATAAAAAGATGGCGCTTCCCCTTTTCTTTTTGGTTTGCAAAAAGAAGGAGGCTTCCTCTTGAATACATGAGGTGATCATTTGAAATCGGAATATTTTTCTTTTCATTTTACGAAAGAAGAAGTCCAGCGGTATTGCGGTTTGGCAGGTGTGAAAAAGGCGATCTATTACAGTTTGGAAGCGGCATTAGAGGAAGGCTTTGAAGGAATCCCCCTCCCCCCTGCCCTTCCGATGATCGCCTATCGGCACATCGAAAAACCATGGCAACTGGCCGAACCCGTTATACTGCGTAAGCAGGAATGCAGGCCGCATCGGATCATGTATGCGGACAGGGCTTATGTTGGAGCCGTCAAGTTGCGCAGCCATTCATTTCGCCAAGGCAGATGGTTTCTGATTGAAGAACTGGTAATCTTTGATCAGGAGAATCATCTTTGTTTTAACGGAATCTCTCATTTGATTGCAGGTGGTTTCTTTGAAAACAATACGGTTTAAAGTGACCGAACAGGATATTGAAAGCTATGCGGAGCTGTCAGGGGATGTCAATCCGATCCATCTGAATCCTGAATACGCAAAAGCCCATGGATTTTCCGGAAAAGTCGCCCATGGCATGTTGACGATGGCAAAGGTTTGGGGCATCCTGGCAAACGAATTCGACAACATGCAATTCCCGGCGGTATTCCGGCTGCATTTCCAATCGCCCGTCTATGTTGGAGAAACAGTGGAATTGACCATCGAGGAAGAGGATTGCTCGATCACCATCACCGGAAAAGTGGTCAAAGGCAAGGCGTCGCTGTGACGCCTTGTTTTTTCTTGCGCCGGATGTGGTATATATTTTGATGAGGACTTGATTGAAAAAAGATAACGAATCAGCAGAGATTGGTGCATTTGTTCATACTTTGTATTTTATAAAGGAATACATTGTAATGAAAAGGAGGGGATGAAATGAAAAGATTCACATCTTGCATGAAGGAAAATTCCTTCTGGATTTATGTCGGCATCGCCGCGGCCGCGCTGATCTTGTTCATATGGTGACAGACCCTCCGTTTCCCCCAAGGCATTTGGATAATGCCTTCTTTTTTATCCCCTTTTAACCTATCAACTTATCAGGGAAACCTTCTTGTTTTGAAAACTGCAATAAAAAGCCTTACAACCATGGAGGCTGTAAGGCTTTTTTCTAGCGTCCCAGGAGGGATTCGAACCCCCGACCGACGGCTTAGAAGGCCGTTGCTCTATCCAGCTGAGCTACTGAGACATTTTTCATTTTTTCATTTTTTCATTTCCCCGACGGACAATATTTATTATATTAGTGTAGTGTGAAAATGTCAACAGCAAAATGAAATTTTTTGATAATTTTCACACTACATGTTCATCCGATTATTCCTGAACAAACTCTGTCTGAAAGATTTCTTCCCCTTGATCGGTGTAGGCCGTCACCTTCCAAATCTCCTCAAGGAAATCTACAAGCACATAGCTTTTTTGATCGATTCCGCGCGGCTTTAACAAACTGCCCGGATTGACAAACAAAATATCATCGATCAACTCCGCCCCAAGCAAATGGGAATGGCCGAAGAATACCGCATCCGCTTCCACTTCTTTCGCGCGGTAGAATAAATTCAGCGTCGTGGACTTTACATTGAATAAATGGCCATGGGTCACCAAAATCTTTTTTCCTTCCGCTTCGAACAATTCTTCATTAGGAAAACGTTTGTCCCGGTCGCAATTTCCCCGGACCCGTTTCGCCCCTTCCAAATAGGGATGCTCATAATCGAGTTCACTGTCCCCGCAGTGAATGACCGTATCCGCCTCCGGATGGCGATTCCGCACCTTCCGGATAATTTCCGCGTCTCCATGGGTGTCGCTCATCACTAATATTCTCATTGCCTTCCCCC
>JGI1652J44930_10000373_pt1 | contig 17628 bp, 10 predicted proteins | sample NewIslsDNAsample_FD_44930 | JGI IMG/M metagenome (IMG submission 44930)
TATCACCCAAATTTTATTGCGCGCAGCTTGGCAAACCAAGCGACGCAAGTCATCGGCATCGTCATGCCGAGCGCGGCGGAACAGGCGCTGCAAAACCCGTTCTTTCCAGAAGTCATCCGCGGCATCAGCAAGGCGGCGCATGAAAAAAAATACGCGCTGCAAATGTCCACGGGCGAAAAAGAAGTGGAAATTTATGAAGGGGTCGTCGACATGCTGCAAGGCCGCCGCGTAGACGGGGTGATTTTATTATACTCGCGCATCGATGATAAACTGATGAAATATTTGCAAAAAAACAAATTCCCATTTGTCGTGATTGGGAAGCCGCATCAAAAGGCGGAACAGATCACTCATGTCGATAATGACAATTACCTGGCGGGCAAAGAGGCGACCGAGTATTTGATTGCGCGCGGCCATGAACGAATCGCTTTTGTCGGCGGCAATAAGCAATATTTGGTCACCGTTGACCGTCTGAGCGGGTATGAGGCGGCGTTGAAAGAAGCTGGCCTTCCTTATCGTGAAGACTATATCATGCATGAAGAATTTCTGCAGGAAGGCGGCCAAGAGGCGATGAAAGAGCTGCTTTCGCTCGCAGACCCGCCGACCGCGCTTGTCGTCGCCGACGACTTAATGGCCTTAGGCGTGCTGAAGACGTTGGATGAAATGAACCTGCGCGTTCCCGATGACATTTCGATCGTCAGCTTCAACAACACGCTGCTGGCGGAAATGTCGCGCCCGCCGCTGACATCGGTCGACATCCACATTTTCCAGCTCGGCTATGAAGCAACGAAAAGTCTAATCGAAAAGATTGACAACCCAAACGAACCGGTCAAGCGCATTATTATTCCGCATCGCATTGTTGAGCGTTTTTCGTGCAACGATGGCAGGAAATAAAGTTTCCCCTAGCCGCGAAAAGGCGGTTAGGGGGATAATATGCTCAAAACGGGAGTTACCTATAAGGTAAAAATCTTGAACGGGGTTAGCGGGTGGCTGCCCTTAGCAAAAAAATCGATTTCGATACTTACTAGATAAAGTAAATTGTCGATCGTTTCTTCACTCACAAGATATAGCGATTGGACGTACTTCATCACGTGTATCTCTATAACTTAAGAAGCTTATCGCTCCCTCTTTATTGGAATACAGAAAAGATGGACCAATAAAATAGATAAGGTTTTAAGTCATTGGAGAAATTTAGTTGGTTACGTACAAAATCGAAAAATGAAAAAATCGTTTTGATTCTTATATTTTAAAGGTCAATCTGCAAAACAATCCTTTTTATTGGTAATTGGTTCCCACTATAGAGTCTGGTGCCATAAACAATGATTCGCATGCGCTCCTCATAGGTGTTGATAAGAACTCCCTTTTCCCTTGGTACATGAACACCATTTGAAATGAATCATCAACATTAGCCAGGTTGACAAAAGTCTTTGATGTGAACACGGGTTCCTTATGACGGAATCTCGTGATTGAAATCCCGCCTTCTTTGCAAGAGAGTCCAAATGGCAACCGAAAATTTAAATGGATTTTCAGCCGTATCTGCTTGTTTGAATGTAGAGATCATGGGTATATCGATTATTAGTGATATCTAAGTGATTGGCTTTGATGGATTGTCATCGAGTCAATGCATGATTCCTGCCTTTATAATTTTTAGTCAGAATATTATGATAAATTAACGAGTGACGGCTAGTTTATTGACTTCTTAAATAGATCAAAATGAGATGCTCAATGAATAGGAGGTGGTGTTACCCATAGAAATGTCATAGGAAAAAGTATATCAGTAAGAAGGTAGTTTTTTACGTCATATTATTTTAAAAGAAAGGAAGAAATGGCATGTGGAAGGTTCCAAAATTCATTAAACAATCATATCTCGTTTTTCTTCTTGCTCTATTGCTCTATTCTTCATTTGGTTTTTCGTTTTCCAGGACTGAGGCGACTACATCTACAGGAACTTTAGGACCAGTTACCCCGAAAGACACAATATATCAGATCGTGACGGACCGTTTTTTTGATGGCGACCCATCAAATAACAAGCCTCTTGGTTTTGATCCTACCTTGTTTGATGATCCGGACGGCAATAACCAGGGGAACGGGAAAGATTTAAAGTTATATCAAGGCGGTGATTTCCAAGGAATCATAGATAAAATTCCTTATTTAAAAAATATGGGGATAACTGCCGTTTGGATTTCCGCTCCTTATGAAAATAGGGACACTGTGATAGAAGATTATCAATCAGATGGAAGTATTAATCGTTGGACCAGTTTCCACGGTTACCATGCAAGAAATTATTTTGCAACCAACAAACATTTTGGTACTATGAAAGATTTTATTAGACTACGCGATGCTTTGCATCAAAATGGAATTAAACTAGTGATAGATTTTGTATCCAATCATTCAAGTCGTTGGCAAAACCCGACATTGAATTTTGCGCCTGAAGATGGTAAATTATATGAACCTGACAAGGATGCGAATGGCAATTACGTATTTGATGCTAATGGAGAGCCTGCGGATTACAACGGTGATGGAAAAGTTGAGAATCTTCTGGCGGATCCACATAACGACGTGAATGGTTTTTTCCATGGTCTGGGCGACCGGGGCAACGATACTTCTCGTTTTGGCTACCGTTACAAAGATCTAGGCTCTTTGGCTGATTATTCTCAGGAAAATGCACTAGTGGTTGAACATTTGGAGAAAGCAGCTAAATTTTGGAAATCAAAAGGGATCGATGGTTTTCGACATGATGCCACTTTGCATATGAATCCTGCATTTGTGAAGGGATTTAAAGATGCAATTGATTCAGATGCAGGTGGCCCGGTTACCCATTTTGGTGAATTTTTCATTGGAAGACCGGATCCCAAGTATGATGAGTACCGGACATTTCCTGAACGAACAGGAGTCAACAACTTGGATTTTGAATATTTCCGTACGGCCACAAACGCATTTGGGAACTTTTCTGAAACGATGAGTTCCTTTGGTGATATGATGATCAAGACAAGTAATGATTACATTTATGAAAACCAAACAGTTACTTTCTTGGATAATCATGATGTAACAAGATTTCGCTATATTCAACCAAACGATAAACCTTATCATGCAGCTCTCGCTGTCTTGATGACATCACGTGGGATTCCTAACATTTATTACGGAACAGAGCAATACCTGATGCCGTTAGACTCAAGTGACATTGCGGGTCGGATGTTTATGCAGACTTCTACTAACTTCGATGAAAATACCACTGCATATAAAGTCATTCAAAAGCTTTCAAACTTAAGAAAAAATAATGAAGCTATTGCCTATGGAACCACAGAAATTTTATACAGCACAAATGATATACTGGTCTTTAAAAGACAGTTCTATGATAAACAAGTAATTGTAGCGGTAAACCGACAACCGGATCAAACGTTTACCATTCCGGAATTAGATACGACTCTTCCAGTAGGAACCTATAGTGATGTACTGGGCGGACTGTTATATGGGAGTTCAATAAGCGTAAATAATGTCAACGGTCAGAACAAAATTTCTAGCTTTACCTTGTCTGGAGGAGAGGTCAATGTCTGGTCGTATAACCCATCATTGGGGACTTCAACTCCAAGGATTGGCGACGTTATTTCCACCATGGGACGTCCCGGTAATACCGTTTATATTTACGGTACTGGATTAGGAGGAAGCGTAACAGTCAAATTCGGTTCTACTGTTGCTACTGTGGTGTCAAACAGCGATCAAATGATTGAGGCTATAGTTCCAAACACTAATCCTGGAATTCAAAATATTACAGTTACAAAAGGATCTGTAACCAGTAATCCTTTCCGATATGAGGTCCTATCCGGCGATCAGGTGCAAGTAATTTTTCATGTGAATGCCACAACGAATTGGGGGGGAAACATTTATGTTGTCGGAAACATTCCAGAGTTGGGAAGCTGGGATCCGAACCAATCGTCTGAGGCGATGTTAAATCCGAACTATCCAGAATGGTTCTTGCCAGTGAGTGTGCCCAAGGGAGCTACTTTTGAATTCAAGTTTATCAAAAAAGATAACAATGGAAATGTCATTTGGGAAAGCAGGAGCAACAGAGTATTTACCGCACCGAACAGTTCGACCGGTACTATTGACACCCCTTTATATTTTTGGGATAACTAAAAGCTGAATTAAGGTAATATATTGGATCTGGCATAGTTGTCGGCTCCTTTTTTTGTGACATAAAATTTAATTAGCAATCAGCATAGCTACAAAAACTGTTATGTAATATTGATTTGTAGATTAGAATTTAATTTTTTTGAATTTATCAAACGTTTGCACTTTATTGATTATACAAAAAATTATTGCTTTTTTGTTTCTAGGCTTTTATAATTAAGGTAAAATACCATTGAAACCCCTTACATATACGTATTATTTTTTTAAATATATATGCAAACGATTGCACAAAAGTATTTGTTTATGGGTTTTAATGGTATGAATGATTTAGCCATATGGAAGGAGAGGGAAAATGAAGAAAAAGAGAAGGGGTATCTCAATTTTGGCAGTGATGGTGCTGGTATTCAGTTTGCTGGCGGCCTGCGGACCAACATCATCCCACAAAAGTGTCGGGAAGAATGAACCGGCAAGTACAAATGAAGGAGACAGTAAAGAAATTAAACCAGAAAAAGGTGCTAAACTGAAGGTCTGGGAATCTGGCGGAGCAATTGGTGAATGGACCAAATATGTGGCTGAAGAATTTACCAAAAAGTATGGGGTGCCGGTAACTTTTGAAGAAGTAGGACATACTGATGCGCCTGAAAAGCTCAAAACGGATGGTCCGGCTGGACTTGCGGCAGATGTGTTTGCTGCTCCACACGATCATCTAGGATCTATGGTATCAGCAGGATTGGTTTTAGAAAACTTTTTCCCAGAAGAGTATCAAGATAAGTTTATGAAATCTGCTATTGAGGGGACGACAGTTGATGGAACTCTTTACGGCTATCCTACGTCTATTGAAACATATGCTTTATTCTACAACAAAGATCTGGTAAAGAAATTACCTAAAACCATGGATGAACTGATTACACAAGCTAAAGAATTGACTGATATTAGAAACAATAAATATGGATTCATGATGGAAGTAGCGAACTTGTATTTTGTATACTCATTTATCGGCGGATACGGTGGTTATGTATTCGGTGATAACAATACCAATCCGAAAGACATTGGTTTGAATAATGAAGGAGCTGTAAAAGCAGGAAAGTTAATGCAACGTATTCATAAAGAAATCTTGCCTTTGAAGGTGGAAGATATTACTTATGATGTGAAACAATCTTTATTTAACGAAGGAAAACTAGCTTTCAATATTGATGGACCTTGGGCTGTAGCGGGCCATCGCGATGCTGGCGTGAACTTCGGTGTCATACCGTTGCCTAAATTGGAGAACGGTCAAACACCTACAAGTTTTTCTGGTATTCGCGCATTTTATGTAAATGCTTATACAAAGTATCCGAACGCAGCCTCCTTATTCGCCAAATTTGCAACGAGTGAAGAAATGCTACTAAAACGTTTTGAAATGACTGGGCAATTGCCACCGGTTCAATCTCTTCTAGACAATGAAACTATAAAAAATGATGAAATTGCATCGGCATTCTTGGAGCAAGCAAAATATGCAGTGCCAATGCCAAACATTCCACAAATGCCAATGGTCTGGGAACCTATGGCATCTGCTCTCACTACGATTTGGAATGATGGAAAAGATCCAAAAGAAGCTCTGGATGCGGCGGTTGACCAGATTAAAGCGGGAATTGCCACTCAGGGTCAGTAGCAACGAGATAGAAAATTGAATCAATGCTCTCTGTTTCGGAGGGCATTGATTCTTAATGTGAAAAAAAAACGGAAAGGGGATCTTTGCATGTCTCCAACACCCAATTTAGTTGCAGAACCAGAACGCCGCCAAACCAAGAAAGCAAGTACAGCCGCGGTATTATCCTTCCTTTTTATGGGTCTGGGACAAATTTATAATCGGCAGTACATCAAAGGAATTTTATATGCTCTGGTAGAAATATATGTAATTGTTTTTTTGACAAACCCGATTGTGAACGGTTTATGGGGCTTGATCACCTTAGGTGAGCAAGCTCAGGTTCGAAGAAGGGGAAGGGTAGTCATAGAAGGAGATCATTCCATCTTCTTGATGATAGAGGGATTGATAATTGTTATAGTCCTTGTTATTTTCCTGTTATTTTATATCTATAATATTCGTGATGCCTATAAAACAGGCAAACTTCACGAGACCGGAGAAAAAGTAAACAGTTTTATAGAATCATTGAAAAAATCATGGGAGTATGGATATGCTTACATTCTTTTGACTCCTGCTGCAATCTTTACTCTCTTTCTTTCCGTTCTTCCATTGACTTTTGGTATTCTGATTGCATTTACTAACTTTTCTTCCCCCAATCATTTGCCTCCAAAAAACCTAGTGGATTGGGTGGGGTTCCAGAATTTTATTGATTTATTTAGATTACAAGCATGGAGCAAGACATTTTATGGGATAGCGACTTGGAACATCATATGGGCTATTCTAGCTACTTTCACCACGTTTTTTGTGGGGATGTTCTTTGCTTTAATTATTAATCATAATAAAGTTCGCCTGAAACGAATGTGGAGAACAATATTCATATTGCCCTGGGCTGTTCCCCAATTTATTTCTATCCTTGTTTTTCGAAATATTTTCAACGGTCAATTCGGTCCTTTGAACCAGTATTTATCCACTTTAGGAATTGATCCTATTCCTTGGCTGTCCGATCCATTTTGGGCAAAAGTAGCTCTAGTGACCATAAATATTTGGTTGGGATTCCCGTTCTGGATGGCATTAATTGCAGGTGTGTTGACGAATATTGACAAGGAATTATACGAAGCGGCAGAAGTAGACGGAGCAAGCACATTTCAAAAATTTCGCTCAATTACTTTTCCTTTATTAATGTACTATACTTCTCCACTTTTAATCATGAGCTTTGCTGGAAACATCAATAACTTTAACGTCATCTACCTCTTTACCCAAGGGGGACCTGCCGATGGCAAATATACTTATGCAGGTTCAACTGATTTGTTAATATCTTGGATCTATAAGCTGACTTTGAACCATAGCCAATTTTATATGGCTTCCGTACTTTCCATTCTGATTTTTATTGTAGTAGCAGTATTTTCAATTTGGAACTTCCGACAAACAAAAGCATTTAAAGAAGAGGAAATGATGTAAAGATGAGTGCAAAACCATTACGTACAAAAAAATTGTCCGGTGCAAAGTTCAAGGAAGCTGTGGTTACCGTTCTAATCTATGCTTTTCTGATCATTTCAGCTATTTTGGTTTTGTATCCAATCGTCTGGATTTTCATTGGGGCGTTAAATCCAGGAGACACATTGTATAGTTCAACTCTTATGCCTGAGAAAATTACAATGAAGCATTACACACATCTATGGTATGAAACTGATTATGTCAAATGGTTTAAAAATACTTTATTCGTTGCAACGATGAATATGATCTTGTCCACGTTTTTAATCGTGTCATCGGCTTATGCTTTCTCACGTTTTCGATTTCCTGGCCGCCGCCAAGGTTTGATGGCGATGCTGATTCTGCAGATGTTTCCTAGCTTTATGGGAATGATTGCTATATATATTCTTCTTCTCCAGATTGGCCTATTGGACAATTTGTGGGGATTGATTCTTGTATATGCAGGCGGTTCTATACCATTTGGAGCATGGCTGGTCAAAGGATATTTTGATGGATTGCCAAGAAGCTTGGAGGAAGCAGCTAAAATTGACGGTGCATCCCACACCACCATCTTTTTCAAAGTGATGATGCCTCTGTCAGTGCCTATTTTAACCTTTATTGCGATTAACAATTTTATCGGGCCATGGATGGATTTTATTTTCGCCCGATTGGTTCTACGCTCCAACGAAAATAAAACTCTAGCAATTGGGTTGTTTGAGATGGTTACCGGTCGCGGAAATACTGAATTTACAACTTTTGCGGCAGGAGCCATTATTGTAGCGATCCCGATCACTATTCTGTTCTTGTTACTGCAAAAATACATTATTGCAGGCTTAAGCGCAGGTGCAAACAAGGGGTAATCGAAGTACGGAGATGAGGTGCAGAGCATTGAGTAAAAGAATAATATCTGATCCAGCTGGATGCTTATGAGGATGTGATTTTAGTTTAAAAAAAGGAGTCGTCATCATGCATACATTAACCGATTTAAGAGAAGTTACCATTACGGAAACAGCAGTTGAACTGTACTATGCATTTCAAGCCAAGGTTCTGATTCGCTCCCCACAGGAAGGAACCGTCCAGGTCCAGTTCCTGAAAGTGACCGATTGGAGCGAAGAGGTTCCGGAACCTTCCTATTCGGTTCTGCTAAAAGAGTTTCTTCCGCTTCAGGCGGAAGAGAGAGAAAATGAGATTACTGTTTCCATCCCGAAGGGGAGAGCGGTAATTTCCAAAGTGCCCTTCGGAATTCGCTTTTTTAATGAAACAGGCCGGGAGGTAACGAGAAGCGCTGATACTGCGGCGTATCAGTTTGACGGTTGGAAGAGCCGCATTTCCTTTCAATTTTCCGGTGACGAACGCATCTACGGGTTGGGGGAATCAGATCTCAATCAGGATGATGTTCGCCTCAATCACCGTGGTACAATCCGACCGATCTGGAACAAACATCTGCCTTCGCCTTCACGATTGATGATACCAGTTATCTACAGTTCAGAGGGGTACGGTCTCTTCGTTGATAATCCTTGGGTCGCCCGTTTTGATTTCGGTGTGGAGAAGGAAGATATCTGGTTCTATGAAGCCGAGGGTGGGACGATCACCTATTATCTATTCTTGGGGCAAGAGCTGAAAGATTTGGTCAGTCAGTATGTGGAATTGACGGGTCGCCCGGAGATTCCTCCACTCTGGACTTTTGGTTATTTGCAGTCCAAATTTGGATACAAGAGTCGTCAGGAAGTGGAGGAATTGGCAGAAACTTTCCGTCAAAAACGGATTCCGTGCGATTCAATCATTCTAGATCTCTACTGGTTTAAGAAGATGGGGGATATGTGCTTTGACCGTATCGCCTTCCCGCAGCCGGAAAAGATGATTGCGGGATTGCGCGGCAAAGGGTTTCATCCCATCGTAATTGAAGAGCCTTATGTGACAAAAGAAAGCCGTTTGTTCCCAGAAGGAGACAGGATTAAAGTATTTGCCAAAAAGCAAAATGGAGAAACCTATCTATTCCCATTTTGGGCAGGAGAATCGGCGTTGGTTGATTTCACAGATCCGCTTGCCAAACAGTGGTGGGCCGACCAACACAAGGAATTGATTGAGATGGGTATAGAGGGTTGGTGGACCGACTTGAACGAGCCGGAGGTTCACTTCCCGGATATGGTCCATCATGACGGCCCTGCTCAAAAGGTCCATAACATTTTTGCCTTGGAAATGCATAAATCATTGGCCTTGGCGCATGAACAAAACTGTCCAGAGCGCCGACTGTTTATCATGAGTCGCTCGGGATGGGCAGGCAGTCAGCGTTATGGCGTGGGGGTCTGGTCCGGCGATGTGGAGAGCACTTGGACCGACTTGAAGAAGCAACTGTCTGTAGCTTTAAGCATGAGCCTTGTCGGCCTCCCACTCTGGAACAGCGACATCGGTGGATTTAAAGGGAATGAACCGTCACCTGAACTCTATGTGCGCTGGATACAATTTGGAGCCTTTACCCCTATCATGCGCCCCCATGGTGCTCATCAAAATCGTGAGCCTTGGGCTTTTGGTGAAGAAACGGAAAAAATCGTAAAGAATTTCATCGAGTGGCGTTACCGCTTTCTGCCTTACATCTATTCCTGTGCATTTGAAACCTATCGCACCGGGATACCTTACATGCGTCCAATGGTTATGGAGGTGCCGGAGGATCTCAATTGTACCGAGATCTGTGATCAATTCTTCTTTGGATCCAATTTGCTGGTGGCTCCGGTTTTGGAAGAAGGTGCAACAACCCGCAAGGTTTACCTACCGGAAGGTCTTTGGTATGATGTTTGGACGTGGCAATCAGTTGAGGGGGGGAGAACGATCGAAGCTGATGCTCCTCTGGATCGTATCCCTATCTATGCCAAAGCGGGATCGATCATCCCTACATTGCCGGTAATGAAACATACAGAGGAACGATCATGGGATGAGATGACCATTATCGTCTACCCAGGGTGGAACGGTGAGTTTCTGCTATATGAAGATGATGGAAAGACAACAGCTTATAAACGGGGAGAATACCGCACTACGTTGTTCAGTCAGAAGAACTTGGACGATAAGATAATTGTAAATATTGGGGCAGGAACCGGTTTCTATCCTGAGCAGGTTGAACAACGAACCTACCACATTCTGATACCAGGTGTCACCGCTTCCGAGGTAAGAATGAACGGGAAACCTGTGCATTCTACCAAGCAAGAAGAAGGTTGTTTGGCGTTCACTTTGGAGGATCAGTCTGTAAAATGCGAGATTAATGTAGAGATAGTGATCAAATAAGCAAGGAACTTTCGATAAATATGAAATTCCAAATTGCATCAACTTCCTCTGTATTGTTGGCATTATGTTAAGAATTTTCCAGCTTGGCTATGAAGCGGCGAAAAGTTTGATTGAAAAAATCAGCAACCCCAACGAACCGGTCAAGCGCATTATTATTCCGCACCGCATTGTCGAACGGTTTTCGTGTGATTGCTATCGGAAGAAATAAAAAGCTGGCCCAAACGACTGCACTCGGTCGTTTGGCGTCGGCTTTTTTAATTGGGGAAGTAGATAGATTGTATGTTTTTGGTCGAGAATTAGGTTAGTGGGAGGAATAGGAGGGAGAAGGACTTTATTAGCAATGGCATGCGGTTCGGGAAAAGGAATTTTTATGGGGAAATGAACCCGTCTTACAGTAGGGGATAAAGGGAATGGCAAATCAGAGCACATAGCATGCAATAAATATCTCTCGTCTTCGCACTGAAAGATGCTTAGTCATTCCATTTCCAAAAGTTGAGTCAGTAAGTTTTGGCAAAAGAAATGGAGATGATCGCTCTGTATTAGAAATACTGATTAGAAGAGTCGACCTTGCCTGCTGAACATGGTCTGCATGCGAAAAAAGATGATCATCAAATTTCAGGAAAAATGAAACTACCTGTTTCCTGTAGAGTTCAGGAAAACAGGTAGTTTAGATGCAGAGCCTCATTTCAAAGATAGTTGCATGATAACAAGCGGGAAAACGTTATTTAGACAACCGTTTCATGAGAGCCGCTTTTTCCGCTTCAAAGCCCGGTTTGCCAAGTAAGGCAAACATATTGTTTTTGTATGCTTCCACTCCCGGTTGGTCAAATGGATTTACACCGAGCAAATGGCCGCTGATGCCGCAAGCTTTTTCGAAGAAGTATACCATTTCCCCAAAGGTGTATTCATTCATTTCATCCAGTTCAACAATTAAGTTAGGCACTCCGCCGTCTACGTGTGCTAATAGCGTGCCTTGGAAAGCTTTTTTGTTTACTTCATCCAGTGTCTTGCCAGCCAAGAAATTCAATCCATCGATATTTTCTGGGTCTTCTTGAATCGTCAGTTCGATTCGCTGTTTTTTAACTTGCAGCACTGTTTCGATCAGATTGCGGCGGCCTTCCTGAACGTATTGCCCCATGGAATGTAAATCTGTTGTAAAGTCAACGGATGCAGGAAAGAGTCCTTTTTGATCTTTCCCTTCGCTTTCGCCAAACAGCTGTTTCCACCACTCAGATACATAATGAAGGGATGGCTCATAGTTCACCAATAATTCGATCGCTTTGCCTTTGCGATAGAGAATATTTCGCACGGCAGCATACTGATAACTTTCATTGGTTGAAAGATCAGGATTGTTATATTTATAATATGCCGATGCTGCGCCTTCCATCATTCGATCAATATTCAATCCAGCTACGGCGATTGGCAACAGGCCAACTGCTGTCAGCACAGAATATCTTCCGCCTATGTCATCCGGAATGACGAAAGTTTCGTAGCCTTCTTGATCAGCGAGCTTTTTTAATGCTCCTTTTGCGTGATCGGTAGTAACGTAAATCCGTTTTCTTGCTTCCTCTTTTCCATATTTTTTCTCCATGTAGTCGCGGAAAATCCGGAAAGCAATGGCTGGCTCTGTCGTTGTTCCTGATTTAGAAATGACGTTGATAGAGAGATCTTTGCCTTCTAGTACATCTAATAAATGAGAAAGATAAGTGGAACTGATATTTTGGCCAGCGAAATAAATTTGCGTCATATCGTTCATTTGGTTATGAAAGGCATGGGATAATGCTTCAATAGCGGCCCTTGCCCCTAAATAAGATCCGCCAATGCCGATAACGACAAGAGCGTCTGAATGATTCCGGATTTTTTCGGCTGCTTGCTTGATTCGCGCAAATTCGTCCTTATCATAGTGAATCGGCCAATCCACCCAACCAAGAAAATTGGATCCTGGGCCTTTCTTTTCATGAAGCATATGATGAGCCGCTTTTACAAATTCGCTTAAATAATGTAGTTCACTCTCTTTCATAAATGGCAAGGCATGGGAGTAATCAAAAGAGATAGCCATATACACTTCTCCTTTCTCATTCCATTTTGCGGCGCATGTCCATTGTTCACTTTGGGTTTTACTGCAAGGGGATTTTATGTTATTTCTTCTCATTTTTTTCTACAGCATGTCCGCCGAATTCATTGCGTAGAGCGGCTACCACTTTTCCTGTAAATGTATCGCTTTCTAATGAACGATACCGCATCAATAAGGCCATGGCGATGACAGGAGTGGCAGTTTGCAGATCTAAAGCTGTCTCGACTGTCCATTTTCCTTCGCCGGAAGAATGCATAATTCCTTTGATTTCCTCTAATTTTGCATCTTTTGAAAACGCGCGTTCTGTTAATTCCATGAGCCATGAACGAATAACCGAACCATTGTTCCACACTCTCGCCACTTTTTCATAGTCGTAATCGAATTCGCTTTTTTCTAATATTTCGAATCCTTCGCCAATGGCAGCCATCATTCCATATTCAATCCCATTGTGGACCATTTTTAAGAAGTGGCCGCTACCTGCTTTTCCAGTATATAAATACCCATTTTTTACAGCGGTGTCGCGGAAAAGAGGCTCGACCATGTTCCAAGCTTCGGGATCGCCTCCAACCATGTAACATGCTCCGTTTCGAGCACCTTCGACTCCGCCAGAAGTTCCCGCATCCATAAAGTGAATTCCAATCTCCTTTAGCTCGTTATAGCGACGAATCGATTCTTTGTAGTGAGAATTGCCACCATCAATCACAATGTCTCCTTTGCTTAAAAATGGTGCAATTTCACTAATCACCGAATCAACAACGGTGTGGGGAACCATTATCCAGACAATTCTCGGTTTTTCTAATGATAGGGCGAGTTCCTTTAAAGTGGATACGCCTTTAGCACCGTATTTTTTTATTTCTTCAACCGCATTTGCATTTATATCGAACGCCACTACTTCGTGCTTATGGTCCATGAGATTTTTGCCTAAGTTTAATCCCATTTTTCCTAAACCGACTAGCCCGACTCTCATGCTGACTACCTCCTAAAAATATCTTGGTCAAAGAAGATTAGCTATTCCTATTTCATAGTTAGTTTATCCAGAAATTATGTTTTCGGGTTTGCTCCGGAAGAGCTTATTTACCGCCAATAAAATCCGTCTTCTTTCAATAATTGATAAGAAGCCTCTGGCCCCATCGATCCTGAACGATAGGAGTAAAGAGGAAGGAGGTTTTCCGCAAATGCCTCTAAAATAGGTTGCATCCATTTCCAAGATAGTTCGACCTCTTTCCAATGGGCAAAGAAAGTCGAATCGCCGTGTAAAGCGTCAAAAATTAAGAGTTCATACGCTTCAGGCACCTCTTTCTGATTCGTCGTGAAGTCCATATGGACAGGCTCCATCTTTCCGTTGTTGAATACATTTTTACTATTGAATTGCAGCGAAACACCTTCGTTCGGATTGATTTGAATTGCCAAAAGATTAGGAGCTGTTTCTTCGTTTTTTGGCAAGTACCATTCCTTTAATGGATTTTTAAACTCAATCACGATACGTGTGGACTTTTCCTTCATTCTTTTACCTGTACGGATGTAGAATGGCACCCCTCTCCAGTTTTCATCATCAATCCACAAACGGGCCGCAACAAATGTCTCCGTTGTCGAAGAAGCATCGATGCCAGGTTCTTCTTTATATCCAACCACTGGTTTGCCATCGATTTCTCCAGGACCGTATTGGCCGCGAACGACGTGCAAACCTACTTTTTCCTTCTGTATTGGTCGAAGAGATTCCATGATTTTTCTTTTCTCGTTACGGATGTCTTTTGCGCTAATTTGTTTTGGCAGGTGCATGGCTGTCATCATCAACAGTTGCAACATATGGTTTTGAAACATGTCGCGAATGGCGCCTGCCTGATCATAGTAGCTTGCTCTTTGTTCTACCCCAACGGTCTCGCTAGCTGTAATTTGCACATTGGCTATAAATTGATTATTCCATATTGCTTGAAACACAGGGTTGGCAAATTTTAAAGCTTCAAGGTTTTGGACCATCGGCTTTCCAAGGTAATGATCTACCCGATAAATTTCTTCTTCTTCGAAAGCTTGGCTTAATTTTTCGTTTAAATCTTGGGCCGATTTGATATCGTGGCCAAACGGTTTTTCGATAATCAGACGTTTCCAACCTTTTGTGGATCCTAATCCGCTTTCCTTGATGTTCGACGCGATCACATCGAAAAATTCCGGCGCAACAGATAAATAAAACATGCGGTTTTCAGGAATATTCAATTCTTTTTCCCGTTGTTGAACCATTTCAAGCAACTTTTTGTACCCTTGTGCATTCGTTACATCTAAAGAAATATAGCGAAACGCGCGGAGAAACTCCTTCATTTTGGAACGGTCATTTGTCAAACGTCTGGAAAAGGTTTTTACCGAATTTTCCACATATATTTGAAATGCCTCATCGGATAATTCTCTTTTGCTTACGCCAATAATGGAAAATGGCTGCGGCATTTTTTGATCAAGAAATAAATTATATAATGCAGGGAAAATTTTTCGTTTCGCTAAATCACCTGTTGCTCCAAACAAGATAAAGGTCATTGAATCCAATGTGATCCCCCCTGACTTTTCGAAACATTTTTCAAAAAGAATAAAGTTGATAGAGCAGATATAACGACGTTTACCACATTGCTCGAATTGGTATTTTTATGAATAATGCCCATTTCAGGGAGAAAGTCTTGTTCTTGTATTTTTTCGTTCATGAACGTTTAAACAAAATACATCCGCTAAAAGGCAATGATTAAAATAACCTAGTACCTTTTTTAAGGCATCTATGATAATATAAATTTAGAAGCAAACTATGGGATAAAAAGATCAGATTCAATGGAATCCGATCTTTTTATCGCTGGTAAGAATGTTAGTGACAGGCTTTGCTTTTTTTATTTGTTTAGAAGTTGACATCTAGACCATAAAACGCTGCGATATATAATTTTTTCATTTCTTCTACAGAGGTTTCACGCGGATTTGTGCTTGTACAAGGATCTTTTACGGCATTGGCCGCCATTTCATCCACGTGTGCGGTGAACGTTTCTTCGGACACTCCGTATTCTTGAAGTGTATTTGGAATATTCATCTTATTATTCAAGTCACGAATCCAAGCAATGAGTGAATCCACCAATTCTTTGTTGTTTTCCCCATTCAGACCGAGCCGCTTGGCAATTGCTGCATAACGTTCCTCGACTACCGTGCGATTAAATTGGATTACATATGGTAAATAAATCGCGTTGGCACATCCATGTGGAATGTTAAATATTGGGCCGCTTTTGTGTGAAAGACTGTGCACATTTCCTAGCACCGCGTTAGCAAATGCCATTCCAGCCATCGCCTGAGCATAATGAACTTGTTCGCGGGCTTTAGCATCTCCGTGGTAAGAAGCAAGAAGATTTTCTTTCAGTACTTGAGCTGCTTCAATAGCCAGAGAATCTGTGAAAATCGTACGAGGCTTTGCTACGTATGCTTCAATGCTATGTGTGATTGCGTCCATCCCGCTGTAGGCTGTAACGTGCTTCGGCATGGATTGGACCATAATCGGATCAATAATCGCCATGTCTGGCGTCAGTTCAAAATCAGCCAGTGGATATTTGACCCCTGTTTCTGCATCAGTAATAACCGATAAATTGGATATTTCCGATGCACTTCCGCTTGTCGTTGGGATCCCCACGAACTTTGCCCTTGTGCGTAAGCGTGGCAGGCTAAATGGACGTGTAGCTTCTTCAAATGTCAATTCTGGATGTTCGTAGAACAACCACATCGCTTTTGCTGCATCCATTACTGATCCGCCGCCAATCCCGATCACCCAATCTGGCTGAAAATCATTAAGAATGCGCACTCCTTTTTTTACCATTTGGGTTGTTGGTTCTGTCGTAATTCCATCAATCACTTTTGTTTCTATATTGGCTTCTGAAAGAAGTTGCTGAATTTTATCAAGATTTCCGTTTTTCTTGACGGAGCTGCCGCCAATGACGAGGGCAGCTTTTGTTCCTTCCAGTGTTTTTAAAACATCGAGAGCATTCTCTCCAAAATAAATATCGCGAGGAATAGTAAAACGATTCATGCTGCTCCCTCCAGTACTCGTGATTTGTTTACAGATGCTAGTATAATGTGTATAAAACTTATTGAGAAGTACGCACTTTATTATCATGTAGTGACAAAAATACAATATAGTGCAAAAAAATATACTTAATGATATAAAAGGTATTATAGGTACAATGAACGGAATGTATCATAAAAAGGCCTTTACTCATCCAGAAGGAATGAATGCCGTCTGCTATGAGTGAAAATAAAATATTAAATATGTATAACATTTATTTGACAGTATGTGCTTTATGATCATAAAGTGACAAAAAGTATACCATAGGTTATAATCAACATGGGGGGTGAAACGATGGGGCACGTTTGTGGCAAGACGTATAATTGTGAAAAAGAATTAACACTCGCTGTTATTGGCGGTAAATGGAAAATGCTTATTTTATGGCATCTAGGAAAAGGGGGAAAGAAGCGGTTTAGCGAACTAAAAGCCCTCATGCCTGGGATCACCCAAAGAATGCTTGTTAACCAGCTGCGGGAGCTGGAGCAAGATCAAATTGTTCATCGCGAAGTCTATCCGGTTGTTCCGCCAAAAGTGGAATATTCATTGACCGAACATGGGAAAAGTTTGATGCCAATTCTTGATGCGATGTATGAATGGGGCAAAAACTATATGGAGACGGTCGTAAAGGGCCAAGTAAAAATCAATGAAGCCGCCAAGTAGAAAGCTTTCTCCGTTATGAAAGCTTCGAAAACACTCTGCGTGTATGCATATCTACTTTTCTTTTTTTGCTGGTAAACAAAGAAATACACACATGAAGATGATGAGGAAAGCAATAAGTTTTATAAGTTTTATATTAGACGCGAAAAACCAACGGACAACCATCTTTATGAAAGATCCGCTGTCCGTTGGTTTTTCTGTATATACGTTGATGACTGTTGATTGAGTCCCGAAAATGGCGTAAAAAGAAAAACGGCAAAAAAGTGCTTTTGTTTTCCAGTGATCCAAGTTCACTGGATGGAGAATGGATTTTACACAATAATGAGGACT
>JGI1652J44930_10000374_pt1 | contig 17620 bp, 14 predicted proteins | sample NewIslsDNAsample_FD_44930 | JGI IMG/M metagenome (IMG submission 44930)
TCGTTGAGAGGAGAAAGGATCGCCGTCATGTTAACGAACGAGCAAAAAGAACGATTTCAAGTATTGTTGCAGCAGCTGCAGTTGACGTCTGACGAATTCGCNCCTTATTTCCGNGAAGCAGGCATTCTNAAACTAGTAGTGGAGAAGGAACAAAAATGCTGGCATTTTTATTTCCAGCTTCCGAAAATTTTGCCGTGCCAAGTGTATGAGCTGTTTACGGAGAAATTAGTTCAGGCGTTTCATCATATCGCAAACGTCAAATATACGATCCAAACGGCAGATCCGCACTTTACGGAAGCGGATGTCCGCGGCTATTGGCAGCTCTGCTTAAAGGAATTGCAAGAAGGAATTTCCCCGCTTTTATCGTGGCTTCATAATCAAATTCCAACAGTAAAGGGAAATAAACTATTCGTTACCGTCCGCAATGAAGCCGAAGCGCTCGCGGTAAAACGCCGTTTTTCGAGAAAAATAGCGGAAGTGTATCAGTCGTTTGGTTTTCCGCTGTTGCAGCTCGAAACGGAAGTCAAGCAGCCGGAAAAAGAAATGGAGCAATTTCTAGCGCAAAAACAGCAAGAAGATGCCGANCGCGCTTTAGCNGCGCTCTCAGAGATGACGAAAGAGGCGAATGAAGAGCGGGCGGCGGATACGCCGNCAGGTCCGATTGTGATCGGTTATCCAATTAGAGAGGACGAGGAAGTCCGCACGCTAGACAGCATCGTCGAAGAAGAGCGACGCGTCGTCGTGCAAGGATATGTCTTTGACGTAGAAATGAGCGAACTAAAAAGCGGTCGGACGTTATTAACACTAAAAATTACCGATTACACAAACTCCATATTAGTAAAAATGTTTTCCCGTGATAAAGAAGATGCCGAACTGATGGCCGATNTNAAAAAAGGCATGTGGGTGAAAGTAAGGGGAAGCGTGCAAAACGATACGTTTGTCCGCGATCTTGTAATTATCGCCAACGATATTAACGAAATAAAAGCAAAAGAGCGGCAAGATACGGCGCCGGAAGGAGAAAAACGGGTAGAGCTTCACTTGCATACGCCGATGAGCCAAATGGATGCCGTCACGTCCGTGACAAAGCTGATTGAACAGGCCAAAAAATGGGGCCATCCGGCAATCGCCGTGACCGATCACGCTGTTGTCCAATCATTTCCAGAAGCATATAGCGCCGCAAAAAAATACGATATGAAAGTGTTATACGGCGTGGAGGCAAACATTGTCGATGACGGCGTGCCGATCGCTTACAATGAGGCGCACCGTTTGCTTTCGGAGGACACGTACGTCGTTTTTGACGTGGAAACGACGGGGCTGTCGGCCGTCTATAATACGATCATCGAGCTTGCCGCTGTGAAAGTAAGAGATGGTGAAATCATCGATCGGTTTACTTCTTTCGCCAATCCGCATCATCCGCTGTCTATTACAACGATTGAACTGACAGGCATCACCGATGACATGTTGAAAGATGCACCAGATGCGGAAGAAGTACTGCGCCAATTTTACGATTGGATTGGCGATAGCATCCTTGTCGCTCATAACGCTAGTTTTGACATCGGCTTTTTGAATGTCGGTTTTGCGAAAATCGGCCTTGGCAAAGTGACCAATCCAGTGATCGATACGCTCGAATTAGCGCGCTTTTTATATCCGGACTTGAAAAACCACCGTCTAAACACGCTTTGTAAAAAGTTCGATATTGAATTGACCCAGCACCACCGCGCCATTTATGACGCAGAAGCAACCGGATATTTGCTGATGCGGCTGTTGAAAGACGCCGAGGAGCGCGGCATTTTATACCATGACGAGTTAAACGAGCGTTCGAAAGAAGAAGTATCGTATCGGCTGTCGCGGCCGTTCCATGTCACGCTTCTTGCTCAAAATGACGTTGGCTTGAAAAATTTATTTAAGCTCGTTTCGTTATCGCATGTCAAATATTTCTATCGCGTTCCCCGCATTCCGCGTTCGGTGCTGCAGCAGCACCGCGAAGGCATTTTAGTCGGCTCGGGCTGCGATAAAGGCGAAGTGTTTGACAACATGATCCAAAAAGCGCCGGAAGAGGTCGAGGAAATCGCCAAATTTTACGATTTTCTTGAAGTGCATCCGCCGGAAGTGTACAAACCGTTGATTGAAATGGATTACGTCAAAGACGAAAGCATGATTAAAGAAATTATCCGGAAAATCGTCATGCTTGGCGAAAAATTAAACATCCCTGTCGTTGCAACCGGAAANGTTCATTATTTAAATCCAGAAGATAAAATTTACCGNAAAATTTTAATTCATTCCCAAGGCGGGGCCAATCCGCTCAACCGTTATGAGCTGCCGGACGTCTATTTCCGCACGACCGATGAGATGCTTGAGTGTTTCTCCTTTTTAGGAGAAGAAAAGGCGAAAGAAATCGTTGTGACCAATACGCAAAAAATCGCTGACCTGATCGGCGAAGTAAAGCCGATTAAAGATAAGCTGTATACGCCGCGCATNGAAGGAGCGGAAGAGGAAATCCGCGAAATGAGCTATCGCCGTGCCAAAGAAATTTACGGCGATCCATTGCCGAAAATTGTCGAAGAGCGTCTGGAAAAAGAATTGAAAAGCATCATCGGACACGGGTTTGCCGTTATTTATTTAATTTCCCATAAACTCGTGAAAAAGTCGCTCGATGACGGCTACCTCGTCGGTTCGCGCGGTTCGGTCGGTTCTTCGTTTGTGGCGACGATGACGGAAATTACTGAAGTCAACCCGTTGCCGCCGCACTACGTCTGCCCGAATTGCAAGCACTCGGAATTTTTCAATGACGGGTCGGTCGGCTCCGGATTTGATTTGCCGGATAAAAACTGTCCGCAATGCGGAACAAAGTATAAGAAAGACGGGCATGATATTCCGTTTGAGACGTTCCTTGGCTTTAAAGGCGACAAAGTCCCAGATATCGACTTGAATTTTTCCGGCGAATACCAGCCGCGCGCCCATAACTATACGAAAGTGCTGTTCGGGGAAGATAACGTATACCGCGCAGGGACGATCGGCACCGTCGCCGATAAAACGGCGTACGGTTTTGTCAAAGGATATGCGAACGATTTAAACTTGCAGCTGCGCGGAGCGGAAATCGACCGCCTTGCCGCGGGATGCACCGGAGTAAAACGGACGACAGGACAGCATCCGGGCGGTATTATCGTTGTTCCCGACTATATGGAAATTTACGATTTCACGCCGATTCAATATCCAGCCGATGATACGAGTTCCGAATGGCGCACGACACATTTTGATTTCCACTCCATTCATGACAATCTTTTGAAGCTGGATATTCTTGGGCACGACGATCCGACGGTCATCCGCATGCTTCAAGATTTAAGCGGCATCGATCCAAAAACGATTCCGACCGATGACCCTGAAGTGATGAAAATTTTCAGCAGCACCGAATCGCTTGGTGTCACGCCGGAACAAATTATGTGCAACGTCGGCACGATAGGCATTCCGGAGTTCGGAACGCGCTTTGTCCGCCAGATGCTTGAAGAAACGAAGCCGAAAACATTTTCCGAGCTTGTGCAAATTTCCGGTCTTTCGCACGGGACAGATGTCTGGCTTGGCAATGCGCAAGAGNTGATCCAAAACGGCACGTGCACGCTTTCNGAGGTGATCGGCTGCCGCGACGACATTATGGTTTATTTGATTTACCGCGGACTCGAGCCTTCGCTTGCCTTTAAAATTATGGAATCGGTGCGGAAAGGAAAAGGGCTGACGCCGGAATTCGAGGAAGAAATGCGCAAACACAACGTGCCGGAGTGGTATATTGAATCATGCAAAAAAATTAAGTATATGTTCCCGAAAGCGCACGCTACCGCGTATGTATTAATGGCGGTCCGCATCGCCTACTTTAAAGTGCACCATCCGCTTTTGTACTATGCGACGTACTTTACGGTACGCGCGGAAGACTTTGATTTGGACGCGATGATCAAAGGTTCTGCCGCCATTCGCAAGCGCATTGAAGAAATCCATGCGAAAGGGCTCAATGCAACGGCCAAAGAAAAAAGCTTNCTGACGGTATTAGAAGTCGCCCTAGAAATGTGTGAACGCGGCTTCTCCTTTAAAAATATTGATCTTTATCGTTCGCAGGCNACCGAATTTGTCATTGACGGCAATTCGCTTATTCCGCCGTTTAACGCGATCCCGGGCCTCGGCACGAACGTAGCGCTCAACATCGTGCGCGCTCGCGAAGAAGGAGAGTTTTTATCGAAAGAAGATTTGCAGCAGCGCGGAAAACTTTCCAAAACGTTGATGGAATACTTAGAGAGCCGCGGCTGCCTCGATTCGCTGCCAGATCATAATCAGCTTTCCTTATTTTAAATTTGGTCCGCCGTCGTCCGTAGCTTTGGCGGGGCGAAAAACCGGCCGCAAGCAGTGTNTTATGCTGTTTGCCCATTGCAATATATTTTCCAATATGTTATAGTTTTAGTGGAATTGGTAAAGATAATGGGTANGCAAAGAGTGGGGAAACCCACTCTTTCGTCTTGAATTGGATGCCGATTATTTTTCATTCCCCGCAAATGTGCAGGGGATTTTCTCGTTATAACGAAGCGATGCAGTTTCTCTACGTTAGGAGGAAAAGAATGAGCAAAAAAGTGACAGAGATCGTCGAAGAGCTAGTCACGCCAATTCTTGCCGACATGAATTTAGAGCTAGTGGATATCGAATATGTAAAAGAAGGGAAAAATTGGTTTTTGCGCGTCTTCATTGACTCCGAAGACGGGGTCGACATCGAACAATGCGGCATCGTCAGCGAAAAACTGAGTGAAAAATTAGATGAAATCGATCCGATTCCGCATAACTATTTCCTTGAAGTTTCTTCGCCTGGAGCGGAACGACCATTAAAAAATGCAAAAGATTTTACGAGAGCGATTGGGAAAAATGTATATATAAAAACGTATGAGCCAATTGAAGGAGAAAAAGAGTTCGAAGGCGAACTAACCGATTTTGACGGAACTACCGTATCGATTACGGTAAAAGACAGAGCTCGTAAAAAAACGGTCGTNATTCCGTATGAAAAAGTGGCGAGCGCTAGACTTGCTGTTATCTTTTTTTAATGGTAAAAGGGGGATTTTCGTTTCATGAATACGCAATTACTCGATGCCTTAGCGGATATTATCCGTGAAAAAGGCATTAGCAAAGAAGTGGTAATAGAAGCGATTGAAGCAGCGATTATTTCCGCCTACAAGCGCAATTTCGGGCAGGCGCAAAACGTGCGGGTCGATTTAAATATGGAGACGGGTACGATCCGTGTCCTCGCTCGCAAAGATGTAGTTGAAGAAGTCAATGATCCCCGTCTGGAAATTTCTTTAGAGGAGGCGCAGCGGATCAATCCGAATTATCAAGTCGGCGATGTGGTGGAGATAGAAGTGACGCCGAAAGATTTTGGACGCATTGCGGCGCAAACGGCGAAACAAGTAGTCACCCAGCGTGTGCGCGAAGCGGAACGAAGCGTGATTTACGCCGAATTTCTTGACCGCGAAGAAGATATTATGACCGGGATTGTCCAGCGCGTCGATCCACGTTTTGTTTACGTCAGCCTCGGGAAAACGGAAGCATTGCTGCCGGCAAGCGAACAAATGCCGAATGAAACATACAAACCGCATGATCGCATCAAAGTGTATATTACAAAAGTAGAAAAAACGACAAAAGGGCCGCAAATTTTTGTATCGCGCACGCACCCGGGATTGCTGAAACGTCTTTTTGAACTGGAAGTTCCAGAAATTTACGANGGCACGGTCGAAATTAAATCCATTGCCCGCGAAGCGGGNGACCGCTCGAAAATTTCCGTTCATTCCGACAATCCGGAAGTAGATCCGGTCGGGGCATGTGTCGGTCCAAAAGGACAACGCGTGCAAGCGATTGTCGAAGAGCTGCATGGAGAAAAAATTGATATCGTCCGCTGGTCGGCCGATCCAGTCGAATTTGTCGCCAACGCATTGAGCCCGGCAAAAGTGCTGCGCGTCATTGTCAACGAAGCGCAAAAAGCGACGACGGTGATCGTACCGGATTATCAGCTGTCATTAGCGATCGGCAAGCGGGGGCAAAACGCGCGGCTGGCGGCGAAGCTGACAAANTGGAAAATTGATATTAAAAGCGAAACGGAAGCGCGCGAGATGGGAATTGATCCATATGCGCAATCCACTTTGCTTGATTCGGAAGAGATGCCGGTTGATAATGAAAATGACAGCGACCAATCATTCGATTTACAAGAGGAAATCGAGTGAGGGGGGATCCGTGTGGCGAGCCAAAAGAAAATTCCGTTGCGAAAATGCGTCGTGACTGGTGAAATGAAGCCAAAAAAAGAAATGGTGCGCATCGTCCGCTCGAAAGACGGGGAAGTTTCGATCGATCCGACCGGGAAAAAGGCGGGGCGCGGTGCGTACATTACGCTAGACAAAGAGTGCATTTTATTGGCGAAAAAGAAAAATATTTTAGCCCATCATTTAAAAGCGGACATTGCCGATACGCTCTATGATGAGCTGCTTCAGCTAGCGGAGAAGGAGACAAAAGCCGAAAATGGGCAATGAACGCTGGGCATCGTTATTAGGATTAGCGAATCGAGCAGGAAAAGTCATTTCAGGCGAGGAGCTAACGGTCAAGGAAATTCGTAGCGGCAAGGCGAAACTCGTCCTTTTGGCGGAAGATGCATCGGAAAATACGGCCAAAAAAATTACCGATAAATGCTCTTCCTATGGCGTTCCGCTCCGGAAAGTTTCAGACCGTTATACGCTCGGGCATGCGATCGGCAAAGACGCCCGCGTCGTTGTCGCCGTTATGGATGAAGGGTTTGCAAACAAACTAAGGACAATGCTCGATGGATCTTTATGGGGGTGAATCTATGTCTAAAATGCGTGTATATGAGTACGCGAAAAAAAATAATGTACCGAGTAAAGATGTGATTCATAAATTGAAAGAAATGAATATTGAAGTAACGAATCATATGTCAACATTAGAGCCGGAAGTGGTGGAGAAGCTGGACCATACGTACAATAAAAAAAGCGAACAGCCGCAAGCTTCTGCTCCGAAGGAAAAACGTCCGGCTCCGGCAAAAACGAAAACCTATGTGGATGATTTTGACGATGAAGAGGAAGTAGTCAAAGCAAAAGTTGCGAAGAAAAAAGGAGCAAATAAAAGCAAGGAAGGAAAAAAACACGATTTGCAGTTGCAGCAGCAAGAAAAGAAAATTTTCCATCAGCATAAGAAGAAACATAAAGGCAAAGTAAAAGCAAAAGTCCATCAGCCGCAGCCAGTGCAACAAGAACAGCCGGCGAAAAAAGAAAAAGAGCTTCCGAAAAAAATTACGTTTGAAGGATCGCTGACCGTTGCCGAGCTGGCGAAAAAGCTTGGCCGCGAGCCATCGGAAATTATTAAAAAGCTGTTTATGCTCGGCGTGATGGCGACGATTAACCAAGATTTGGATAAAGATGCGATCGAACTCATTTGTTCTGATTACGGAGTGGAAGTAGAAGAAAAAGTAGTCATTGATGAAACGAACTTTGAGTCGATTGAAATTGTTGACGCCCCTGAAGATTTAGTGGAGCGGCCGCCGGTGGTTACGATTATGGGCCACGTCGACCATGGAAAAACGACGTTGCTTGATTCCATTCGCCATTCGAAAGTGACAGAGCAAGAAGCAGGCGGCATTACGCAGCATATCGGCGCTTATCAAGTTACGGTCAACGGCAAAAAAATTACGTTCCTTGATACGCCGGGACACGAAGCGTTTACGACGATGCGGGCAAGAGGTGCGCAAGTAACGGACATCGTTGTGCTTGTCGTCGCTGCTGATGACGGCGTCATGCCGCAAACGGTAGAAGCGATTAACCATGCGAAAGCGGCTAATGTCCCTATTATTGTGGCCATTAACAAAATCGACAAGCCGGATGCCAATCCAGATCGCGTGATGCAAGAATTAATGGAGTATAATCTCGTTCCGGAAGAATGGGGCGGCGACACGATCTACTGCAAACTTTCNGCCAAAACAGGAGAAGGAATCGACAATTTATTAGAAATGATTTTGCTTGTCAGCGAAATGGAAGAACTAAAAGCAAATCCAAATCGCCGTGCCACAGGAACGGTCATTGAGGCGAAACTCGATAAAGGCCGTGGTCCAGTGGCGACGCTCCTTATTCAAGCAGGAACGTTGCATGTCGGCGATCCGATTGTCGTCGGCTGCACATACGGTCGTGTACGCGCAATGGTAAACGATACAGGACGTCGTGTGAAAGAAGCCGGTCCTTCCACCCCTGTCGAAATCACCGGCCTTCATGAAGTGCCGCAGGCTGGAGACCGCTTCATGGTGTTTGAAGATGAGAAAAAAGCACGGCAAATCGCAGAAGCGCGTGCACAAAAACAATTAATGGAACAACGCAGCATGAAAGCGCGCGTTAGCCTAGATGACCTCTTTGAACAAATTAAGCAAGGCGAAATGAAAGAATTAAATATTATTGTCAAAGCGGATGTGCAAGGGTCGGTAGAAGCGCTTGTTGCCGCGCTGCAAAAGATNGATGTCGAAGGAGTGCGCNTCAAAATCATCCATGCCGCTGTTGGCGCGATTACNGAATCGGATATTCTTTTNGCAACGACTTCCAACGCNATTGTCATCGGCTTTAATGTCCGTCCGGACTCCAATGCGAAACGCGTNGCTGAATCCGAAAAAGTTGACATTCGTCTGCATCGCATCATCTATAAGGTCATTGAAGAAATTGAAGCGGCGATGAAAGGAATGCTCGATCCGGAATATGAAGAAAAAGTCATCGGCCAAGCTGAAGTCCGGCAAACGTTTAAAGTATCGAAAGTTGGAACGATTGCCGGATGCTATGTAACCGATGGAAAAATTACGCGCGACAGCAAAGTCCGCCTGATCCGCCAAGGCATTGTCATTTACGAAGGAGAAATCGATTCCTTGAAACGCTTTAAAGACGATGTGAAAGAAGTCATGCAAGGATATGAATGCGGTNTGACGATTAAAAACTTTAACGATATTAAAGAAGGNGACATTATTGAAGCCTACATTATGCAGGAAGTGAAAAGACAGTGATCGGCTTTGTCGCCTGTGAATGCGTTATTTATAACGCACAGTCATTAAAAGAAAAGCGGGCCGTCCTGCAGCGAATAATAACACGGCTAAAACAAAAATATAATATATCCNTGGCCGAAATCGATCACCAAAACGTCTGGCAGCGGACGACGCTCGGAATGGTCGCGATTACGTCGAGNCGGGCGACAACCGAGCGCGAGCTGCAGCGGGCGCTTGCTTTGATCGACTCCTTTCCAGAATTGGAAAGGACGGTCACGACATTTGAGTGGTTTTAATCGAGGTGATAGGCGATGAATTTACGGGCTACTCGTGTTGGCGAACAAATGAAAAAAGAATTAAGCGATATCATTGGCCGCAAATTGAAAGACCCNCGAATTGGCTTTGTNACAGTTACCGATGTGCGTGTCACAGGCGACTTGCAGCAAGCAAAAGTATATATCAGCGTGTTAGGCGATGAAGAACAACGACAGAACACGCTGAAAGGATTGGAGAAAGCAAAAGGGTTTATCCGCTCGGAAATCGGCCAGCGGATTCGCTTGCGGAAAACGCCGGAAATATTTTTTGAAATCGATGAATCGATCGAATATGGNAACCGCATTGAACAATTAATCCGGCAAATTTCTACGGAGCAAGAACACGAGAAAAAAGAAGAAGCAAGCAAAGAGGAATAGATGGATAGACAATTTGTCTATCCATTTCCATTATGTACATAGGAGAAAGGGTGCGCTGATGGACGGAGTATTNTTATTAGACAAACCTGTGGGAATGACTTCACATGATTGTGTTGCGCGGATTCGCCGCCTGTTCAAANTCAAAAAAGCAGGACATACAGGGACNCTTGATCCAAACGTATCGGGAGTATTGCCGATTTGCATTGGCAAAGCGACGCGCATCGCCGAGTTTTTAACGGGGACGACGAAAACATATGAAGGCGAGGTTACGCTTGGAATTGCCACGACAACCGAAGACAGCNGCGGAGAAATTATCGCTNCACAAAAAGTAGACCGGGTGATTTCCCGNAGCGAAATTGAAGCGGTATTCCAGCAGTTGACGGGAGAAATTGCGCAAACGCCGCCAATGTATTCCGCCATTAAAGTGAAAGGAAAAAAACTATACGAATATGCGCGCGCCGGCATAGAAATCGAACGGCCGACCCGCATCGTGACGATCCATGAACTGACGTTGCTCGATGAAAGAAACGAATTTAGCGGAAACACGGTTTCGTTTCGCTTTCGCGTCACTTGCAGCAAAGGCACCTATATCCGCACGTTGGCAGTGATGATCGGCGAGCGGCTTGGTTACCCGGCGCATATGTCCCATCTTGTCCGCACAGCGGCGGGGCCGTTTTCGCTACAGGACTGCGTCACATTTATGCAAATCGAACAGTGCGCGGAGCGTGGCGAGTTGCAGTCGCTTTTGCTGCCGATTGAAAAAGCGCTTTTTCATTTGCCGAAATATGAAATAAATGATAAAGTAGCAGAGAAAGTAAAAAACGGGGCGCTATTGCCGCTGCCGGCTTTTTTGCGCTCCTTAGAAGGGCCGGTATTAATGGTGACGAAGGAAAGAGAGGCGCTTGCCCTTTATATAAAGCACCCGTCGAAACCTCACTTGATGAAGCCGCTGAAGGTACTTCGCTGATCAAAAAAGTGGAAACATAGAAGGTGAGTAAGGACAATGGAAACGTTATTTATTTCGCATCCGCACCATTTGCAAAAAGAAGCGCTNCCCCCTACGGTGATGGCGCTTGGCTATTTTGATGGCATTCATTTAGGCCACCAGGAAGTGATTAGGACGGCGGTCGATATTGCGGCAGAAAGAGGATATAAAAGCGCAGTGATGACGTTTCATCCCCATCCTTCCGTCGTGCTCGGAAAACAGAAACAGCACATTCGCTTAATTACGCCGTTAAAGAAAAAAGAACAGCTCGTCGCCGCGCTTGGCGTCGATTATTTATATGTGGTCGAGTTTACGCCGACATTCGCCCAGCTGTTGCCGGAGCAGTTTGTCGACCAATATCTTATCGGGTTTCATGTGAAACATGTCGTTGCCGGCTTTGATTTTACTTACGGCCGTTTCGGAAAAGGAACGATGGAAACGCTGCCGCTTCATTCGCGCGGCCATTTTACGCAAACGGTGATTCCGAAGCTGACGATTGGCGGGGAAAAAATAAGCTCGACATATGTGCGGAAATTGCTGCAAAACGGAGAGGTAGAACAGCTGCCGCGCTTGCTCGGCCGTTTTTATGAAATCGAGGGGACGGTTATAGGCGGTGAGCGCCGCGGAAGAACGATCGGGTTTCCGACGGCGAATATCGCGCTAAATGACGATTATTTATTGCCGGCGCTTGGCGTATATGCGGTACGGGCAAAAATCGGTTCCGATGTATTTCCGGGAGTATGCAACGTCGGCTATAAACCGACGTTTCATTCGAGCCAAGAAGGAATGCCGAGTATTGAAGTGCATATTTTCCATTTCGAAAAAGATATTTACGGGGAAACGGTGACGGTCGAATGGCATCGGCGCTTAAGAAGCGAGCAAAAGTTTGCCAGCGTCGATGAATTAGTTGCGCAAATCCAGCGCGACAAGGAAGAAGCGCAAAGATATTTCAACAGTCTCAACGAAAATACTTGCATTTTGCCGGAAAAAAAGGTATTCTAATGAATGTATGCAAAATAACCATTGCTTGGCAAGTCGAGTCACCGCCGCTTGCTAGGTAATTGGGGTTTCGATGATGAGGAGGTGAATGAAGGATGGCATTATCCCAAGAGCGCAAACGCGAAATTATCGAGCAATTCAAAATCCACGAGAATGATACAGGTTCTCCAGAAGTGCAAATTGCTATCCTTACTGAGCAAATTAACAATTTAAATGAACATTTGCGTGTTCATAAAAAAGACCATCATTCACGTCGCGGATTGCTGAAAATGGTTGGNAAACGTCGGAATTTATTGACTTATCTNCGCAATAAAGACGTTACACGCTATCGTGAACTGATTAACAAACTTGGATTACGTCGATAAAAAAAGCGGGAGCATTCCCGCTTTTTTGCTAGTTATATAAGCGATTTTCCGCTATGATGAATAGTGGGAATTGATTCATTGCCGATTATTCGTCCATACTAATAATATAACCTATTCGTTTATTTCCGATTTGTACATAGAGAGGAGTACTTATTTATATGGAGCAAGAAAAGCGCGTTTTTTCCATAGACTGGGCTGGACGTCCGCTCGTTGTCGAAATCGGCGAGTTAGCCAAACAAGCAAACGGAGCGGTGCTGGTCCGATATGGTGACACCGTTGTATTAAGTACTGCAACAGCGTCGAAAGAGGCAAAAAACGTCGATTTTTTCCCTTTAACCGTTAACTATGAGGAACGTCTTTACGCGGTCGGAAAAATTCCAGGCGGATTTATTAAGCGGGAAGGACGACCAAGCGAAAAAGCGATTTTGGCGAGCCGTTTGATCGACCGTCCGATTCGCCCGCTCTTTGCTGAAGGATTTCGCAACGAGGTGCAAATCGTTTCGATGGTTATGAGCGTCGATCAGGACTGTTCGCCGGAAATGGCGGCATTACTCGGTTCATCTCTTGCTTTAACGATTTCTGACATTCCGTTTGAAGGGCCGATTGCCGGCGTGACAGTCGGCCGTGTCGATGGGCAGTTTGTCATTAACCCGACAGTCGAACAAGCGGAAAAAAGCGATATGCATCTCGTTGTCGCTGGCACGAAAGATGCGATTAACATGGTGGAGGCCGGCGCAGATGAGGTGCCGGAAGAAATCATGTTAGAAGCGATCATGTTCGGCCACGAAGAAGTAAAACGGNTGATCGCTTTTCAAGAGGAAATTGCCNCCCAAGTCGGCAAAGAAAAAATGGAAGTTGTTTTGTATGAGCTCGATCCGCAGCTGGAGGCGGAAATCCGTCAGCTTGCCGAAGCGGATATTAAACGGGCGGTGCAAGTGCCGGAAAAATTAGCGCGCGATGCGGCGATTGAGGAAGTAAAAGCGGGCGTCGTCGCGAAATACGAAGAGCAGGAAGCGGACGAAGAAACGTTAAAACAAGTGCATGAAATTTTACATAAGCTTGTCAAGGAAGAAGTAAGACGGCTTATTACCGAAGAAAAAATCCGCCCGGATGGCCGCAAGGTGGATGAAATCCGTCCGCTCTCCTCGGCAGTCGGCGTCCTGCCGCGCACGCATGGTTCGGGCTTATTTACGCGCGGGCAAACACAAGTGCTCAGCGTCTGTACGTTAGGAGCACTTGGCGATGTGCAAATATTGGACGGGCTCGGCATTGAAGAAACGAAACGGTTTATGCACCATTACAATTTCCCGCCGTTTTCCGTTGGCGAAACGGGGCCGATGCGCGGTCCGGGNCGCCGCGAGATCGGACACGGCGCTCTTGGNGAACGGGCGCTAGAGCCGGTTGTTCCGTCGGAGAAAGAGTTTCCTTATACGATCCGCCTCGTGTCGGAAGTGCTTGAATCGAACGGTTCCACCTCACANGCAAGCATTTGCGCAAGCACGCTGGCGATGATGGACGCAGGTGTGCCGATTAAAGCGCCGGTAGCGGGAATTGCAATGGGGCTCGTGAAAAATGACGATCATTATACGATTTTAACCGACATCCAAGGCATCGAAGACCACCTAGGCGACATGGACTTTAAGGTAGCCGGCACGAGAAAAGGCGTTACCGCTTTGCAAATGGATATCAAAATTAAAGGCTTGACCCGCGAAATTTTAGAAGAAGCGCTGATGCAAGCCAGAAAAGGCCGGATGGAAATCTTAGACCACATGATGCAAACGATTCGTGAGCCGCGCAAAGAGCTGTCGAAATATGCGCCGAAAATTTTAACGATGCAAATTAATCCAGACAAAATTCGCGAAGTTATTGGACCGAGCGGCAAACAAATTAATAAAATTATTGACGAAACCGGCGTCAAAATCGATATCGAGCAAGATGGAACGATTTTCATCTCGTCTGTCAACGAGGCGATGAACCAAAAAGCAAAACAGATTATTGAAGATATCGTTCGCGAAGTCGAAGTCGGACAAATTTATTTAGGCAAAGTGAAGCGCATCGAGAAATTCGGGGCGTTTGTNGAGCTGTTCAATGGCAAAGACGGTCTTGTTCATATTTCCGAATTGGCGGAAGAGCGAGTCGGAAAAGTGGAGGATGTCGTTTCGATCGGCGATGAAATTTTGGTAAAAGTGATGGAAATTGATAAACAAGGACGCGTGAATTTATCAAGAAAGGCCGTTTTGCGGGAGCAGCAAAAGGAGAAAAAGGGAAGACGGCCAGAGCGTCATAAAATGAAGCCTTAGGATTTCATTCCTTAAGGCTCTTTTGTTATTGGGGTGAATGTTCTATCTTGTCCCTTCCCCACATATTTGTAGTATTAAAAAGGAGGGGACANNTGTGAATAGAGATTATGTTCGCTATTTAGCGGTTGCCATTATGTTTTTCNTTGTNTGGGCCTTGATTCATCAGCCGCCGGTAAGCCAATACATCTCTGATTTGCAAGCGCAAAGCATTATGGTAATGAAAGGAAACGATAAGCTGTATACTGCGATCGTTGAAAAGGCGAAGCAGTATAACATTCCCCCGCAAGATGCGGTAATCGATAGAGTGTGGAAGGCCATCCCTGGTTATAACGGACTGAAAGTCGATGTACAAGCTTCGTATGAAAACATGAAAAAGGACGGAAAATTTGACGAACAAAAGCTTGTATATCAACAAGTCCCTCCGCGCGTCCATTTGGATGACCTGCCCCCGGCGCCGATTTACCGCGGCCATCCCGATAAGCCGATGGTTGCGTTTCTTATTAATGTGGCATGGGGAGAGGAATATATCCCGAAAATGCTGGAAGTTTTAAAAAAACATCATGTGAAAGCAACTTTTTTTTTGGAAGGGCGCTGGGTAAAAAATCATCCTGAGATGGCAAAAATGATTGTAGATGCCGGNCACGAGATAGGNAATCATTCCTATAGCCATCCTGACTTCAAGTTGTTAAGCAATACAAAAATTCGCCAGGAACTGGTGAAAACGAATGAAGTGATTGAAGCGACAACNNGGGTGAAATGCAAATGGTTCGCTCCGCCTAGCGGCAGCTACCGCGATGATGTCGTCGACATTGCCGATGCTTTAGGAATGAAAACGATTATGTGGAGCGTCGATACAATTGATTGGCAAAAACCGTCGCCATCTGTTATAGTGAAACGGGTAATGTCTAAAGTCCATCCCGGTGCCATGATTTTAATGCATCCGACGCTATCGACCGCCGAGGCGTTGGAATCGCTGATTGTTTCGATTCAGCGGCAGAAATATGAAATCGGCAGCATATCTGCGTTGTTAGATGAAAAGAGAATTGTTAAAAAATAGGAGGAACGTGGAGTTGATTAACAAATATACTTGCAAAAATGGTGTACGGATAGTGCTAGAACAAATCCCAACTGTGCGTTCTGTTGCGATCGGAGTTTGGATCGGTACAGGTTCGCGTAATGAAACGGAGCAAAACAACGGCATTTCTCATTTTTTAGAGCATATGTTTTTTAAAGGCACAAAAACGCGTACAGCGCGTGAGATCGCCGAAGCATTTGACAGCATCGGCGGGCAAGTGAATGCATTTACATCAAAAGAATATACGTGCTATTATGCGAAAGTGCTAGATGAGCATGCGCCATTTGCTCTCGAAATGCTTGCCGATATGTTTTTCCATTCCACCTTCGTCGAGGAGGAATTGCAAAAAGAACGGAATGTCGTGCTTGAGGAAATTAAAATGTACGAAGATACGCCCGATGATATTGTCCATGACTTGCTAAGCAAGGCTTGTTACGCCAATCATCCGCTTGGCTACCCGATTTTAGGGACGGAAGAAACGTTGCGCACGTTTACGGGCGAGTCGCTGCGCGGATATATGGCCGATTATTATACGCCGGATCGCATCGTTATTTCCGTTGCCGGCAACGTCGATGAAAGCTTTATCCACCAGGCGGAAAACTATTTTGGCTCCTTTACGGCGAAACGGAAAGCAAGCGAGACGAAAGCCCCTTCCTTTCAACCGCAAAAGCTGGCGCGGAAAAAAGATACGGAACAAGCGCATTTATGCATCGGTTTTAACGGCCTTCCTGTCGGCCACCCAGATATTTACACATTAATTATTTTAAACAACATTTTAGGCGGCAGCATGAGCAGCCGGCTGTTCCAAGAAGTCCGTGAACAGCGCGGATTGGCGTACTCGGTCTTCTCGTATCACTCCTCTTACCAAGATAGCGGACTACTAGCGATTTACGCCGGAACGGGCAGCAACCAGCTTGATATGTTGTTTGAAACGATTCAAGAGACGATCGAGCGATTAAAAGAAGACGGAATTACAGAAAAAGAGCTAACGAATAGCAAAGAACAGATGAAAGGAAGCTTAATGCTCGGTTTAGAAAGCACGAACAGCCGCATGAGCCGCAACGGCAAAAACGAATTGTTGCTCGGACGCCATCGTTCCCTTGATGAAATGATTGAAGAAATTAATAGCGTAACAGTGGAAAAAGTCAATGAACTCGCCCGCACCATTTTCAATGAAGATTACGCGCTTGCTTTAATTAGCCCAAGCGGTCAATTGCCGGAGCCAATCCTTCCGTAACGTCAAAAAGCCTGCGAAATGCAGGCATTTTTTTGTTTCTGTCCTCTTACAATAATAAATAAGGAAAAGGAAGGGGGAAAAGCGGTGAGGCTGAGCGAATTAAGCGGAAAGGAAATTGTCGATGTAAGACGGGCGNAGCGGCTCGGTGTACTGGGGCAGACAGATTTGGAAATCAATGAGCAGACAGGGCAAATTCAGGCGCTATTGATTCCGACCGGAAAATGGTTTGGATTTCGCAAAGAGGGAAGCGAAATTCGCGTTCCGTGGAAATACATTAAAAAAATCGGGGCCGATATGGTGATTATTGATTTTCCCGATGAATAAGAAAAAACGCAGTGACCGCCACAATGGCGGTCATTTTTCTTTGNTGGGATATTCACCTATGTTCTTTNTTTTACATAAGATGTGAAAGGAAATAAGGCAGAGGCATATTAAGTTTTCACATATAAAGAAGGTGAGTGTACGGATGATGCTGACAGGTATGCATGTTGCCATTATCGGCGGGGATGCCCGGCAATTAGAAGTAATTCGTAAATTAGTAGAGCTGGATGCGAAATTGTCTTTAGTCGGTTTTGATCAATTAGCCCACCATTTTACAGGAGCAACGAAACTGCAAATCGATGAAGTCGANTTTGCCGATTTAGATGCGATCATTTTACCAGTTCATGGGACGACGCTAGAAGGAAAAGTGAATACGGTATTTTCGCATGAGCAAATTCCTTTTACGGAAGAAATGCTGGTGAAAACGCCNAAACATTGCACCGTCTATTCCGGGATTAGCAATAGCTATTTAGACAACTTGATGAAAAAGGTCGGACGCAAATATGTNCAATTGTTTGAACGCGATGATGTAGCGATTTATAACTCGATCCCAACAGCAGAGGGAACAATCATGATTGTCATTCAGCATACTGATTTTACGATTCATGG
>JGI1652J44930_10000375_pt1 | contig 17600 bp, 18 predicted proteins | sample NewIslsDNAsample_FD_44930 | JGI IMG/M metagenome (IMG submission 44930)
TGACCGTCGGACTGCCAAAATCAGGCGAGCAGCTCGACCAGACGGCACCGATGCTCGCACATGCCAGAAATGCAATGACCGTTTCCGGAATATTCGGCATATACGCCACAACGCGATCGCCTTTTTCAATTCCAGCCTGTTTTAAGCGGTGCGCAAACAAAGCCACTTCGTCATATAATTGCTGCCACGTCATTTCCTGTAATGGACGAAGTTCTGATTTTGAAATAATAGCGGGATTATCTTTTTTCCGGTTTCGAAAAATATGTTCCGCATAATTCAGTTTGGAACCTTCAAACCACTTCGCGCCAGGCATGTTTTTGCTGGAAAGTACGCGGCTGTAAGGAACGGATGATTGGATCTGAAAATACTCCCACAACGATTCCCAAAAAGATTCAATTTCGGTCACTGACCATTTCCAAAGCTCATCATAGGTCGAGAATTCTTTCCGTTTTTCTGCTTTCAACCATTGCACGTAATGAGTCAAATTCGACTCCGCTTTCATGCGCTCAGACGGTTCCCACAAACGAACTCCTTCTCTCGCCATTGGCCACCCTTCCTTTTTTAAAATATTACTCATCTTCTTCAATTTTTGATTTTATTGAACCGACCAAAATGATTGCACCAGTGATGAAAAAAACAGCAGCCATGCCAAACGACTGTGCGATGACTCCAAAAATAAACGGGGAAACGGTTTGCGTCAGACGATTGGATGTCATTCGAAATCCTAAACCTTCCGCTGCTCGATCAGGAGGAAGGGACTGCAATGTTGTCGCTATCGACAGCGGTTGTCCAATCCCCAAACCCATTCCTAATAAAAATGATAGCATCCCCAGCCATAATTCATGTTGGGATAATGGAATGAGGATAAAAAATAAACCAGAAGTCACAATCGACAATAAAATGACATTCGTACGGCCAAACCATTTGATCAGTTTCGGCATAAACAAGCGGACAAAAATTCCCGCGAGTGCATTCATCGCAACGATGACACCAATGCTCGTATTGCTTAATCCAAATTGCAAAGCAAGCAATGGAAAATACGCAGTAAACATATCTTTGCCGAGCAAAATCAATGAACTGATTAAAAATGCCCTTCTCACATTTTTTATTTTCAAAAGATAAAACGTTTCAAATACCGATCTGCTGGACTTCTGTTTTTGTTTTACTTCCATTTGATAAGGCGTTAAAGCGACGACAAAAAATATAGACAAAACTCCTATGAAACTCAAAATTAAAAATGCATATGCGGTCGTAAACAGATCGGCGAGCCAGCCACCGATCAATGGCCCTAAAAAACTGCCAATCGCAACACCGATGCTAAACTTTAAGATATTGTTTTCTCTTTCAGACGGTTGGGATGAATGGCCAGCGTAGCTTTGTGAGGCAACAACAAAAGTCGTATTCGCAATCCCGGCAACGAGCTGGGAAATGACGATGCCTGCCAATTTTGATGAAACAAACGGAATCATTAACGACAATGACGCAATGAGAGTACTGATAAAAATCGGCTTTTTGCTTCCAACGCGATCGATCACTTTACCGATTCGGACAGCAAAAAGCAAAGACAAAACCGGGAACATCGAAACAATAATCCCGATTTCAACTGCACTTGCACCATTTTCGTCAGCAATTAGCGGTACAAGCGGACGCGTTCCCATCATTCCGATCATAAAAAAAGCAGCAATGATACCAAGTCGCGTATAATCATGAGCTGTAGGCATTATGCTAAATCACCTTGCTATCATTTCATCGATTTCCTGCAGCACTTCTCCAATTTTCCGATCATGAATCACAAGATCAGCTAGATCATCATACTCAGTCGGCTCCATATTAACGATGACCAGCTTGGCTCCATTTTTTTTTGCATCGACAGGAAATGAGTTTGCCGGATACACGGTAAGTGAAGAACCAAGCACGATAAACAGTTCCGCTTTTGCGGTTTCTTCATCGGCTTTTTGCACCGCATCAAACGGCAGCATTTCTCCGAACAAAACGACTGAAGGGCGTAAAAAACCGCCGCAGTCACAATTGAATCTTCCTGCGATGAATTCCGAGCTTGGATATTTTTTTCCACACGTGNGGCAATGAACCGTCCGAAGCGATCCATGCAGTTCTGTTACGTTTTTGCTTCCCGCCCGCTGATGAAAACCATCGACATTTTGTGTAATGATTGCTTGGATGTATCCTTCCTGTTCCCATTTTCCTAAAATTTCATGTCCGCGATGGGGTTTATACTTGTGAATGGCCTGCATTCTTTTGTGGTAAAACTGTATAAACTCGTCACGGTTGTTTTCCAAAGCGTCGATGCTTGCCAACTTCGTTGGGTCGACTTGTTTCCATAAACCTTTGGCCGAACGGAAATCAGGCAGTCCGCTTTCCGTCGACATGCCTGCACCGGTAAAAACAACCGTATACTTCGATTCTTTCAGCAATGCAGCTAACAAGTGTAAGCCTCCTTTTCAAACTTTAATCACCTTTAAGAAGAAAGATTTTTTCGCATGATACTCTGCGTCGATTTCACCCAACTCGTTCGCAGAACCATTTTGCAGCCGATTCATTCTTCATTCAGCAAGAAACATTCTGATTCAACATTGCTAAAAAGCGACAGCCAATGGTTCTTGTTTTTTCTGTTCGAATCAGCGTATTGCAAAAAGCGCCGCAAAAAATACACATCCGCTAACGAATCTTCATGATGATAAGAAAATAAAAAGAACCTGCGGCTTTCAGTCCAGGCAGCCAATCGTTTGCAAAAAATTTCTAAATACCCGCGCACGAAACAAAAAAAAACTGTCTTTGAAAACTTCGAATAAATTACTTGTACGGCTGCAGCTGCCTCAATCAGGTGAAACGTAAAAATTCGCTTTATTCTGCGGATCATTCCGACTGTTTGCTGTGAAATGAAACTTATACCTCCATGCCGTCCAGCTTCATTAAGCTGATTTTCATTTGTTTCCACCTGTTTTTCTTTCTCATGTACAATTCNTATTATACTTTAATTTTTGATTTGTCGCAGAATTATGACATATTCAAAGTAAATTTATCAGCTTACTATATTTTTGTCCATTTGCGATTGGAATATGTTATGATTGGTATTATAAACGATGATTATGAACATGAGGGGGCAAAATGATTCATGGCAACAAGTCAATTCGATAAAGTAATCAACCGAATCGGAACAAATTCATTAAAGTGGGATGCGTTAAAAGAACGTTTTGGAAGAACAGATGTACTCCCGTTATGGGTTGCTGATATGGATTTTCAAGCTCCAAAAGCCGTGATTGATAAACTGAAAGAAGTTGCAGAACATGGAATTTTTGGATATACGATTCGTTCCGATTCTTTTTATGAAGCGTTGATTTCCTGGTTTGAACGGAGACATCAATGGAAAATTGAAAGAGACTGGATTCTCGTCTCACCTGGTGTCGTGCCCGCACTCAGTCTGCTCGTTCAGGCTTTTACCGAACCTGGTGACAACGTTTTGCTTCAATCTCCGGTCTACCATCCATTTTTTTATGTCATCGAAAAGAACGGACGCCGTGTTGTTGATAACGCACTGAAATTACATAACAACAAGTATGAAATCGACTTCGATGATTTGGAACAAAAATTCAAGGAATTCAATATTAAGCTAATGCTGTTCTGCAGCCCGCACAACCCGGGTGGACGGGTATGGACGAAAGAAGAACTCGTAAAAGTTGGGGAATTATGCAAAAAATATGATGTATTGATTGTCTCGGACGAAATTCACTGCGATCTCGTCTTAAAAGGACACAAACATATTCCGTTTGCGTCTCTCTCAAAAGATTTCCGGGATCGTTCCATTACCTGTGTGGCGCCGAGCAAAACATTTAATTTGGCAGGTCTGCAATCTTCAGCGATTATCATTCCAAATGAAGAAATCCGGCAACAATACAAACGCTCACTGCGAATCGAAAATGACGATATGTTAAATTCGTTTGCGATCCCTGCTTTTGAAACGGCCTACAATGAAGGAGAAAAATGGCTTGATGAATTAATTGAATATCTCGAAGGAAACATCGAATATTTGATCGCATTTGTCGAAAAAGAGATTCCAAACGTAACCGTAATTCCGCCTGAAGGCACTTACCTCGTATGGCTCGATTTCCGAAAGCTTGGTTTAAGTGCGAAAGAATTGGAAAAATTGTTGCTGGATGAAGCGAAAGTCGCATTAAATCAAGGATATATTTTTGGAAAAACGGGAGAAGGCTTCGCCAGATTGAACGTTGCCTGCCCGAGAAAAACATTGGAAGAAGGATTAAACCGGATTAAAAAAGCTGTCTTATCGCTGCAAAAACAATAAAGCAAACAAAAACGGTTCCAGGCAGCCTGCTTGGAACCTTAATTTTTCCTTTCTTCAATTGCATCAGGAATGCGGTGCAATAGATATTGGATATAACCTGATAGATTGTGCTCTCTTTGTAATCAAACGGTTCTTTTTTCACGCAACGGGAGAGCTTCCATTTTCAATTGATAACCCTTTAAAAATCTTTTCGACAATTTCTCTGATATTTCTTAACAATTGGTTACAACATCCAAAAAATAAACAAATTGTAAAAATTGAACGGACACTATTTCCACTTTGCAAAATTTCAAAAAAATAAAAAAAAGCTATCACAAAAAGCCGGCTTTTTCTCTTTTTGTGATAGCAAAAACAATCCGTACCGTATCATACGTTCATTTTTAACAAATCCTCATTGAAATAGTAAGGATCAGGTTTGGTCGCTCCAAGCTCATGGACTTGCTTGCATAAAGCACGATAATCTCGGAAAGGAATTTTCCCACAGACATACAGTTGCTGAATGAAATCCAATAATCCGTTCACATCCAACGCTTCTTTTTTACGCGCCACAAATTGTTTGATGAGTTCTTCGAAATTCAAGTACATCCCCCCTGTTTTATGTAAGCGTTTTACTAAATAATAACATATTTTCTAATCAGTTCCTTTTTTTTGAAAATTTAAACTTTAGACATTTTTTTACATTTCTTATTTTGTACATGCGCCTTGCCACTTCAATAATGACTTACATATGATGAAGTGATGTTAGATAGCAGGAGGTGAAACGCATGGGTTACGGCGGAGGTTACGGCTACGGAGCTGGATTTGCTCTAATCGTCGTATTGTTTATCCTGCTCATCATTGTGGGAGTTGCATATATTTACTAAAAAAAACAGGCGGAATCTTTCCGCCTGCTTTTATTTTGTGTGCTTGATTTTCTGTTTTTCTTCATATCGCTGAAGCGCAAGTTCGATCAATTTTTCAATTAAAGCCGAATACTCAAGACCCGATTGTTTCCACAATAACGGATACATGCTGACTGGTGTAAATCCAGGCATCGTATTAATTTCATTAATATACACTTCATCGTCTTCAGTAACGAAAAAATCTGCGCGTACGAGTCCTGAACCATCGACTGCCCGAAACGCCTGAATCGCCATTTGTTTCATTTTTTCATAGACTTCATTTGAAATTTGGGCTGGAATAATTAAATCGGTACTGTCATCCTCATATTTCGCTTCATAATCATAAAAATCTGCTTTTGGCACGATTTCACCAGCAACCGAACACTGCACTTCGTCATTTCCCAACACCGCGATTTCAATTTCACGGCCCTTGATTCCTTCTTCGATGATGATTTTTCGATCGTACTGAAATGCGAGCTCGATCGCTGGAACCAATTCATCTTGAGAAGTGCATTTGCTAATGCCGACACTGGAGCCGAGATTAGCCGGCTTTACAAAGCATGGATAACCAAGCTGATGTTCAATCTGCTTGCAAATGGACTGTTTTTCTTTCTCCCAATCGTTTTTCGTGTAAAACAGATAGTTTGGCTGTTTTAGACCGTTCTGTGCAAATATCTGTTTCATCAGCACCTTATCCATGCCCACTGCTGAAGCCGCAACACCGTTTCCGACATAGGCAACGTTTAGCAATTCCAAAAATCCCTGCACCGTGCCATCTTCACCGTTCGGTCCATGCAAAAGCGGAAAAACGACTTCGTCTTTGGAAATTGAAGCAACTAGTTCAGCCGGAATGAAACTTTCACGCTCGTCGCTTGTAAAAATCAATTCTTCAACAGTTGACGCTTTTTCCGTCAATTTGGGGCCTGGATGCCATTTCCCTTCTTTCGAGATAAAAACGGGATAGACATCAAATTTTTCAAAATTTAATGCTTGAATTACAGAAAGTGCCGTACGCAGCGACACATCGTGTTCCGCTGATTTTCCGCCATATAAAAGGCGAAGGGTCTGTTTTTTTTCCATATTGCTCCTCCTTACGTTAACGAAACCATTGTAACATGAAAAAACGGATAAAACACTAATATAAATATTTATTCAACGAATCCATCATTTTTTCGTTTTATTTAACCAGCTCACGACATGTTCGATTAACCGTTGATCAAGCGGCTGTTTAAATAAACGTTTGTAAGTTTGTTTCAGCGTCATCATATTTCCTTCTTCTTCTTGATAACGCAGGATATGATTCATGTCTTCAATTATATGGAATTCTGAAACTCCACTTACATTTTCAGCAAAGATGCGCGCATGTTCCGGCAAAACCTGAACATCTTTTGAACCGGTAATTGCAAGCACAGGACATGTAATTTTCGGTAAATCATTGAAGACATTATATTGAAAATGTTCACGCAGCCATTTCGCGGGTATTTTCCGGCCTTTCACCCGAATGACTGCCTGTGATGAGCCTTCAATCCGTTCCATTAACTCTGCTTGTTGTTTTGCAATTTTTTCAGGAATTTTTAATAAACGAAAGAAAGTTCCTTTCCAACCGCCCATCATTTGAACATCGCGGCTAGCTTGCTCGCCTTGCCTCATCATTGTCGCTTTTAGCGATTCACAGGCGCCGGCTAATAAAATCAGCCCACGCGCTTTTTGGCGTAATTGCAAAAGAACCGCAATCGTACAGCCTTCGCTATGTCCGAGTAGAAAAATCCGGCTGGAATCAATCTTCGGATGATTTTTTAAAAAAGCAAATGCAGCTTCTGCATCAGAAACGAAATCAAATAATCCCGCTTCATAAAAATTTCCTTTGCTTTCACCGACTCCGCGTTTATCGTAACGCAATACAGCAAATCCGTTCTCACAAAGAGAATCTGATAAGAGTTTAAAAACATTCATTTTCGCAAATTTTGCATTTTCATTCCGGTCAAGAGGTCCAGAACCGTGCAGCAGTAAAACTGCCGGATGCTTTTCCGAAATGTTTCTTTCTGGCAAAGCAAGCGTTCCGCGCAATTCGACGTCACTTTGAAACGCCGCCTCAATTTCTTTCATTGGTTCGCCCTCATTTCTTTTCCATTCGCTCATGTTCAGGCTCGATATGGATTAACACCGTCGGTGAATGAAAAGCCTGTTTGATGTCGTTTTCAATCCGATCGCACAGCGCATGCGCCGTTTCCACATCCATATGGGATGGCACAACAAGATGAAAATCGATATATTCTTCAGCGCCTGAACGGCGGGTGCGCAAATCGTGATATTCGATAAATTCATGTTTATAGTTGTCAAGAATTTGATGAATAAGCTGAACCTCTTCTTTCGACAAACGGGTATCAAGTAACGGAAGAAACGATTTTTTCCCGAGTTGATAAGCTTCTTTCATGATATAAAGCGCTATCGCAATTCCAATTAACGGATCGAGTATGTACAGGTTCGTTGCACTCACGATAATCAAACTTGCTGCCACGCCTAACGACGAATATACATCCGTCAGTAAATGAAGCGCATTGGAACTCATCGCAACCGAGTGATGTTTTTTTCCTGCTTTTTGAACGATCCGGCCGATGGCAAAATTGATTCCAGCACCCAAAAGCATGGCTGCAATTGCAAGTGCCGGCATGTGAATTGGCGATGGGGAAAACAGTTTTTCCGCCGATTCATAAATAATCCAGATGCCCGCTACAAATATGAGCAATGTTTCAATCGTACCTGCAACATTTTCAAATTTGCCATGTCCGTACGGATGTTCTTTATCTGGCGGTTTTGATGAAATTTTTACCGAAAAAAAAGCAATCACGGAAGCCATTAAATCTAATGATGTATGAATCGCTTCGGAAACCACTGCAACCGAACCGGTTACGATGCCGATAATCAGTTTCATCAGAAATACAAAAGAGTTGCTGATAATCGATAATGCTGCTATTTTTACTGGACGAGCTGGCGGCAAACAAATCACCTCAAAAACATGCAATGTATTGATCCTCTTTATCTTATCGAACGAAATCGAGTGGGTCTAGAGAAACAGTTTTGCGCTTGACCAACTTTCTCATAATCAAATAAAAAATGTGCCGATTCAGCCAGCACAATTCACACTCAATTGCCGCTTCGCTTTCGTTTCTATCATGTGCATTTTTCAAAACCTTTATGTTGCATTCTTGTTTCTGTCAATGTAGGAATGAATGGATGTATGATAAAATAACTATAAAAAGATGTTAGAGGTGTTTTCGATGTATAAGAAGTTGTTGGTTGCGGTCGACGGTTCAGAAAATTCACTGAGAGCAGCAAAGCATGCAGCACATATCGCTTCTTTATCGGAAAACTGTTCTGTCACGATCGTGTATGTTGCCGATTATTCAAAAATTCAAAGCGAAGTGTTGTATGAAAGTCTCGATCAATTAAAAGAAGAAAACCGGAAAAAAGTCATTCCGGCTGAAGAAATTTTCAAAAACAAGAACATTCCTTATACAGTGGAAATTTTACAGGGCATGCCTGGACAAACGATCGTCAATTATGCCAATAAACATGAATTCGATATGCTTATCATTGGAAGCCGCGGCTTAAATGCACTGCAAAAAATGGTGCTTGGAAGCGTCAGCCATAAAGTGGTGAAAGGTGCTGACTGCCCTGTATTGGTTGTCAAATAAAAAGACAAAACATTCTTAAGTTTCAAGCGAAACTGGCTTTCAGAAACGAAAGCCAGTTTTTATTAAAATCGAATTTTTTCTTCCAGGAAGCTTCTTAATTCTGAAATTGGCATCCGCATCTGTTCCATTGTATCTCGATCGCGGACTGTAACTTGACCGTCTTCTTCGGAATCAAAATCATACGTAATGCAGAACGGCGTACCAATTTCATCGTGACGGCGGTAGCGTTTGCCAATCGAGCCGCTTTCATCATAATCAACGAAGAAATGCTTCGATAAATCTTCATAAATTTTGCGGGCGCCTTCCGACAATTTTTTCGATAACGGAAAAACCGCCGCTTTATACGGCGCAATCGCCGGATGCAAATGCATAACCGTTCTCGTTGTGCCATCTTCCAGCTGTTCTTCATCATAAGCATCCGCCATAAATGCGAGTACCACACGATCCACTCCGACGGATGGTTCAATGCAGTACGGAATATAACGTTCATTCGTTTCCTGGTCGATATATTGGAAATCTTCGCCGGAATGCTCCATGTGCTGCTTTAAGTCATAATCGGTTCGGGATGCAATGCCCCATAACTCTCCCCATCCAAATGGAAAATGATATTCAATATCCGTCGTTGCGTTACTGTAATGGGAAAGTTCTTCTTTCGAATGATCCCGCAACCGAATGTTTTCTGGCGTTAAACCGAGGCTTAACAGCCAGTTGTGGCAAAACTTTTTCCAATACTCGAACCACTCGTTTTCTTCTCCCGGTTTGCAGAAAAATTCAAGTTCCATTTGTTCAAATTCACGCGTCCGGAACGTAAAGTTTCCTGGCGTAATTTCATTCCGGAAACTTTTTCCGATTTGTGCAATGCCAAACGGCAATTTTTTTCGCATCGTACGCTGGACATTTTTAAAGTTCACGAAAATTCCTTGCGCCGTTTCAGGACGCAAATAAATTTCATTGGCGCTCGATTCGGTAACCCCTTGATACGTTTTAAACATTAGGTTGAACTGGCGAATATCCGTAAAGTCTTTTTCACCGCACGTCGGGCAATGAATGTCGTGCTCGTCAATGAGCTCTTGCATTTTCTCAAATGACAAGCCGTCGACAACCATTTCAACGCCTTTTTCCTGAAGCGTTTCCTCGATTAATTTATCAGCGCGATGACGGGCTTTACACTTTCTGCAGTCGATCATCGGATCGTTAAAATTGCTCAAATGCCCTGACGCTTCCCAAGTTTTTGGATTCATAAAAATCGCAGCATCCAAACCGACGTTATACGGAGATTCTTGAACGAATTTTTGCCACCATGCGCGTTTTACGTTATTTTTCAACTCAACCCCGAGCGGTCCGTAATCCCACGTATTTGCGAGACCTCCGTAAATTTCAGAACCAGGGAAAATAAAGCCGCGATGTTTCGCATGCGCAACGATTTGCTCCATCGACTTTGGCATTCAAACACCCTCCTGCTTTTTTTATTGAAAACCGTTCCATCCAAACTTATCCACCGCATCAATCATATTAAAAAATTCAGAAAGAATCTACATTTGACCAAATTTCGGTTAAAAACAAATAAACCTCCCGCCACTAGGCCCGCTGCCTAGGGACGAGAGGTTAACCCGCGGTTCCACCCTAATTGATGCGAGATCGCCAAAATCGATACCCGCACCCACTTTATTGAAACAACCAACTCAGGATTGCCGTTTCTTTGTTCCTTTCTCTAGGCTTCCACCATCCCTAGATCGCTATCTTTTGAAGAGGGAACAAATACTATGATCCGTCATCGTTTTTACAACTTTATTAAACTTTTATTGAGCTTGACTATAATCTTAACAAATTCTTCACTAAAAATACATATAAAATTTGACTAAATTGTGAACAAAGTGACAAAATATGAAACAATGCTTTGCAAAATAATGATAAAAAGCGCTCCTCCAGCAATCAATGCCAACCGTTTTAACACTATCGATTCTTCATGGCGAACTTGGCTGATCGTCACACTCAGCAAAACGCGCGACGGGGAAGCCATCGTAATGTGCCCGGCACTTGCATTTTGACTGTTCGCAATCAGTTCAGGAGAAAGATGAAGCAATTCTGCCGTTTGCACCTGCAATTTCATAAACATCGCATTTGAACCGGTGTTGCTCCCTGTCAAAAAACCACCCATCGCTCCAATCAACGGAGACAGTACGACAAATACACTGCCTAAAATATCAGCTCCGGTTTCCGCCAGTAATTGTGTCATTCCCGAATGCATCATCACTTGTGCCATCGCGACAAATCCAAACATTGACACATTAACCGGCACCCACTGTTTCCACGTTTTTATAAATGTTTTTTTTAGCGTTGCAATATTCAATTGAAACCGCCCAATGACAAAAAGACACGTCAGAAATAAAAAGAATCCCGGTGAATATAGAACCGGCAATTGAAATGAATATTTTTCAAATTCAAGATTCACGTGCGACAAAAGCCAGCCACTTACCGGCGGCACGAGCCGGGATAAAAAAAGCAGCCCCGTTAACAGCAAATACGGACTTAACGCATTCAGCAAACGCCTTGTCTGGTTTTCTTTCGTTTTCTTTTCGATTGCACGGATCCACAGCCATTCGACGGATAAAGTTAACAGAGATGCAAAAACACCCGCAAGTTCTACGCTGACATATCGGCTAAAAAACCAAATCCCTGCAAATAACGAAGCGCTGACCGCAATTATCTCCAGCCATTTCCTCTGAACTTCTTTCCATCCTCCGACAATAAGTACGGTTATAACCGTAAAATAGAAAAACACAAAAATACTGAGAAGCGCTGTGCCAGCTCCGAGAGAATGCACGGAAATTCCCGTTAAATTCGCTCCGATGACCGTACCTGTCGACAATGCTCCCCACGGCACAGCAGTTAAACTGACGAGCGCAAGCACCGCCGCCTGAACTTTAGGAAAACCAAGCGCTATTAAAATTGGCGCGATTACAATAACGGCAATTCCAAATCCGCTGATCGATTCAACGAGCGGCGAAAAAGCAATCACCAACATCAGCGCCTGTCTCGTCCGATCATGAGTGGAATTTGCGATAAAATCTGCAATCTCTTTAATTAATCCTGCTTCATTCATTAAATGAAACAGCCAAATGCCAAACAAAAGCACGTACGCAACGATTACAGTTAATAAAAAACCTTCAACAGTTGCATCAATCAACGTCGCTAGATTCATCGCGAAAGCTGGTGAACCAACTGCGATAATGATGGCAGCGAGATAAGAAACAAGACTGGCAGTCGTTGATGATTGTTTGAAAACAAATAATAGTACAAATATAACGATAATCGGTACGATAGCGAAAGCTGCATTCAATTCGTTCACCTTCTTTAAAGCAATGAAACAAGAAAACAATTACAGATATTGTTTGATAAACGACAGGCTTTCCTGAATAATCAGTTCTTTATCATGATCCAGCGTTGCAACGTGATAACTGTTTTCCAAAATCAGCTTTTTCTTGTCTTTTGAAGAAATATGTTCGAAGATATAATCTGAATCTTTCGGCGGCACGACGCGGTCGACACGAGAAACGCAAATGAGCGCCGGACAACGAATGTCTTTCAGTTTTTCAAGCGTCACTTTTTTCAATTTATATAATTCATGCAGGGAACGGACGGGAGTTTTTTCATAAGCTAATTCCTTCACTCCTTCCGCTTTAATATCCGAACCAATGCCGTTGATGAATCGCGGTTCTTTCAAATTCATGATCTGTTCCATCTGATCGATATTAATCGTTGCATTAATGGGAATAATCGCACAAATTTCCGGATGCTTTTCCGCCATGTATAACGTTAACGTCCCACCCATTGACAAACCGGTAACAATAATTTTGTCACAGCGTTCTTTCAGCCATTCATAGCCCTCTTCCACCGATTGAATCCAATCTTCATATGTTGTCTGTTCCATATCTTCATAATGAGTGCCATGTCCTTCAAGACGCGGCCCGCACACGGTAAAGCCTTCTTTTGCATATCGCTCGCCCAGTTCGCGCATGCTTTGTGGAGTACCAGTAAAACCATGAATCGCAAGCACTCCAACCCGGCTGCCTTCAAAATAAAACGGTTCTGCTCCTTTGAGGATCGGATACGCGATTCCGCCCACAATACGACCTCCTTTAAAACTGAAGTTTTAAAAATTATAGCACAATTATGGTACACTTAATGAAAAAAGCATCATTGGGGAGAAGATCTGGTGAAATTTGTGCTATCTGCCCTGCAATGGTTTATTTTCATTTTAATCGGAGCCATCGTTGCGCCGATTGTCATCGGAGATGCGTTTGGACTATCACAGACAGAAATCGCTTCGTTTCTGCAGCGAACGATTTTCATCACCGGATGTGCCACTCTTCTCCAAGCGTTATTCGGCCATCGCTTGCCAATCGCAGAAGGTCCCGCCGGTTTATGGTGGGGAACGTTTATTGTGTATGCAAATTTAGCCGCTTCACAAGCGCTGTCAACCGCTGATGCATTGCGTCAGTTGGAAGCAACGATGCTGCTGAGCGGTCTGTTTTTTCTCGTCATCGGCATGTTCAAACTCGTAAACCCGATAAAAAAACTGTTTACACCTCTTGTTACCGGCACGTTCCTGCTTTTGCTGACAGCTCAATTAGGAAGTTCATTCGTAAAAGGCATGCTAGGAGTCGGATATGTATCGGAGAAAGTTGAAGCGAAGATCGCGCTGCCAGCATTGCTCGTTTTCATGATAGCAATTCTGTTTTCACGCTCACGCATCCCGTTTGTTCGCCGCTATTCGATTTTATTCAGTCTGCTCGTTGGCTGGCTGTTATTTTTCCTGCTTCGGTTAACAAAACCGATGGAAAAACATGCGTCATTTTTTCAATTCCCAGAACTGTTTGCGTTCGGAAAACCGGAGTTTGCGCCAGGAACGGTCATTACCGCACTGATGCTGACGATGCTTCTTTTGACGAATATGATTGCAAGCATCAATGTCGTTGAACAAACGATGGAAAAACAAAAACCTGTCCATTATAACCGAAGCAGTTTCATTGCAGGTATCAACCAAAGTTTGAGCGGTTTTTTTGCGGGAGTCGCATCCGTGCCTCTGTCGGTTACAGCCGGTTTTTTAATGACGACAAAAACGTTTGAAAAACGGCCATTTATTTTTGCAAATATCGGCATCATTTTGCTTAGCATGTTTCCTGCAGCGCTTTCAATCTTTGCGAACATCCCGTCACCAGTCGGATACGCTGTCATGTTCGTAACGATTTCCGGTTTGGCGGCGCTTGGCATTCAAGCGTATCATTCACTCGCATTAACCGAACGGCAGCTGTTTACGATTTCGCTTTCATTCATGATCGGTATCGGCAGCATGTTTATCCCGAGTGCATCGATCGCACATTTGCCGAACGCAATAATGATTTTGCTCAATAACGGGCTGATCCTCGGAACAGTTGCATGCATTTGCATCGAACAAATTTTTCATTTTATCGAAACAAGGAGGAACCGGACGGATGAAGCTTAGCATCCTCGATCAATCTCCCGTGCCAGTCGGTTCAAATTCTCGTGAAGCATTAGAATTTACGGTTACGTTAGCACAGGAAGCGGAAAAACTGGGGTACACGCGTTTTTGGGTCTCTGAACACCACGATACACGGGCTTTGGCTGGTTCGACACCAGAAATTTTAGTTGCTCACATCGCTGCAAAAACGAAAACGATCCGCGTCGGAACTGGCGGAATTATGCTTCCTCATTACAGTGCCTACAAAGTATCTGAAGTTGCCCGTATGCTGGAAGCGCTGTATCCGAACCGAATCGATATCGGACTAGGGCGAGCGCCAGGCGGAATGCCGCGAGCGACGCTGGCATTGCAGGAAGGAAGAAAAAAGCGCGTAAACTATGAACAGCAAATCGATGACTTAATCGCCTATATTACCGACACGGTTCCGAAAGATCATCGTTTTCCCGGGTTAAAAACAACTCCGCTAATCGATACCGTTCCGGAGGTTTGGCTGCTCGGTTCTACGTACGGAAGTGCGGCGATTGCGGCGCAGAAAGGCACTGCTTTTTCATTTGCTCACTTCATCAATGGAGATGGCGGAGAAGACAGCATGCGTCTTTACAGAGAACGGTTTCAGCCATCGCTTTTATATGACAAGCCAAAAACAAGCGTCGCCGTTTTCGTATTCTGCGCGGAAACGGATGAAGAAGCCGACCTGATTGCATCCAGTCTGGATTTGTCTCTATTATTTGCANCGACTGGTCAGAAATCGCCAGGCATTCCTTCTATTGAACAGGCGCAGTCGTATGAATATAATTCATATGAACGAAAATTTATTCAAGAAAACCGAAAACGGATGATCGTCGGCAGTCCGCAAACGGTAAAAAAACAGATTGAAGCGCTGGCGGCTGCATACGATGCAGATGAAGTCATCGTTGTAACAAACGCTCATCAATATGAACACCGTCTAGAGTCTTTCCGTTTGCTAGCGGAAGCTTTCCAATTACAACAAAAAAAGATGAAAAGAGGTGACGATAATGAAGAAAAAAACATTTGACAAAGAAGAACTGAAAAAACGGCTTACGAAAATGCAATATGAAGTCACGCAAAACAACGCAACGGAACCGCCATTTCAAAATGAATATTGGAACAATACGCGCGAAGGCATTTATGTCGATATTGTCTCTGGTGTTCCGCTTTTTTCATCGCTTGACCAATACGATGCCGGCTGCGGCTGGCCGAGTTTTACAAAACCGTTAAACGAAGACGAAATTTATGAAAAATTGGATTTAAGCTACGGAATGCGCCGAATTGAAGTTCGCAGCAAAACTGCTGATTCCCATCTTGGACACGTGTTCCCTGACGGTCCACCGGAAAAAGGCGGACTTCGGTATTGCATCAACTCTGCCGCTCTCCGGTTCATTCCAAAAGAAGATTTGGAAAAAGAAGGATATGGCGAATACCTGCATTTATTTGAGAAAAAATAAAAGCACCCCAAAGTTAGTTTATAACGCTAACTTTGGGGTGTTTTTTTAACGCTTGCCAAATCACAGTTTATTCAATGCTTCGATGATCGGAACATCCCCTTGAATCAAATCGAAGCCACGACGGTATGTATTTTCATTTTGCAGGCAATGAAATACCGTTTTTGCGACATCTTCCCGCGTGACCGTTGCTCTCGGCAAATTTTCCGCAACCGCTACTTTTCCCGTTCCCGGTTCATTCGTTAACCTGCCTGGACGTACGATCGTATAAATTAAATCGCTGTCCATTAATGCTTTGTCAGCATAATGCTTGGCGGCATAATAATGCCGAATTTTTTCGTTCCAATTTTCACGATGATGCGCTTGCAGCGCGCTGACCATAATGTAGCGTTTCACACCGGCCTGTTCAGCCGCTTCCATCGATTTCACCGCACCGTCCAAATCAACGAGCAGCGTTTTATCTGCACCGGTATGCGAACCGGAACCGGCAGTAAAGATGATCGCATCGCATCCGCGTACAGCTTGTGTCAGTTCAGAAACCGTTCCTTCCAAATCAGCAACAACCGCTTCGATCCCTTGTTCTCGCAAAGCTTCTGCCTGTTCTTCTTTTCTTACCATCGCACGAACGGTATATTCTTCGCTTTCATGCAGCATGTTTACCAGTTTTCTTCCGATTTGTCCGTTGGCACCAATTACGCAAACTTTCATCATTTTTCCACTCCTTAACAGTTCCTTCTTCACAAAAAAATTCACTAAAAAAGGCTAAAGACCTCACGGAATTTCCACAATATAAGTGAAGTTGCAAAAAATCCAAGACTGTCCACTCCAAACAATCTCGGATATTCACGTTAAGGTTGAATTTTGCTAAATGACGTAGAAACCATCAATCCAAGAACAAATGTAATTACACAGACAATTACGTTCTCTCTCGTCGGCATGCCTGGGAAAATCACGGCAACAGAACCGATAATCAACCCGATAATCGCAGCATACGTCATCATCGGATAGCGATGTAAAATGTAACGGATTCCTTTGCTGCTCACAATAAAACCAACGATAACCCCTGCACCGATAACTAAAATAATCGGCAGATTTAAACTTGCTAATGCATTTGTTGCAGTACGATAAACGCCTAATACTAATAATACGAAAGAACCGCTAATTCCCGGCAATAGCATTGCCATGCTTGCCAGCCACCCGGAAAGAAAAAGCCCAATTGCAATTGTAATTGTCAGTGTCGTAATCGGCTCACTGTTTTCTGCAGGTTTAACAAAAGCCAAAGAAGCTAGCAATGCCGCGAAAATGATCATCCAAACAAAATGATGCTTGCGGAAATTTTCTCTTACGTTACCTTGTTTCATTAAAAATGGAACAACCCCAATAATTAATCCTAAGAAAAAAAATTGTGTTTCCTTAAAATGTTCGTCTAATAAATAATTAATCAACGAACTAAACAATAGTAACGCAATACAAATTCCAATTGCCAAAGGCAGCAAAAAACCGATATGTTTTTTCCAGTTTCGGCTAAAAAAACCGCTAATCGATTCTAACAGCCGGTCATATATGCCGAGTAAAAAAGCAACGGTTCCCCCGCTGACACCCGGAATTAAATCGGTTACTCCCATTAGCATGCCACGAAATAAATTTTTCCACTCCATATGACAACAATCTCCCTACATCAAAATCTCCAATTTGTCGCTTCATTATATCATGTTTGTCTTACGGATATTCGCTTAA
>JGI1652J44930_10000380_pt1 | contig 17531 bp, 18 predicted proteins | sample NewIslsDNAsample_FD_44930 | JGI IMG/M metagenome (IMG submission 44930)
ATACTCAACTTTCAAAATTCAATTTGTAGCTAGACAAGATTTTCTTGAATAGAAAAAGAAAAATTTTGATAATCCTAAAAAAACAGACCCTTAAATTAAAGGTCTGTTTTTTGTATTAATCGCAATGGTATTAAACTTTTTTCAATTTAAATGTGCTTACCATTAAAAGTCCTAATATTAACATAATAAAAATGTATGATACCGGAAGAATATATGGGACAAATAAATAGCTTAATGTAGCAATACAACCTGCAGCTGTAATTGGTAAGCCAGTGAAATATCCGTTATTTTCTGTTATATTAAATCTTGCCAGTCTAAATGCTCCGCATCCAATATATAGGATGGTAAAAAACGAACCTGGTGCACCAAACTCAAATAATACCGCTTGATAGATTAATATAGCAGGTGCAACTCCGAATGATATAATATCACTCATAGAATCTAATTGTTTTCCGAGTTCTGATTCTATATTAAATTTCCTTGCAACCATTCCGTCAAAGCGATCGGTTAAGGCAGCTAAAAAAATTAATAACAAACTTAAATTTAATTGATTATTTAAACTAAAAATAATAGCAAAACCACCTAATGATAAGTTCGTTAAAGTTAGTAGATTGGCAGTTTGTGATTTTAATTTTTTTATTGTTTGGTCAATCACATCAGATAAGAACATATGATTTCACCCCTTTAGTACGAAAAAAAATAACGGTATGATATATATTATACAATAATATTTAAAACTTCGCTTGGAAATTTTTTATTTTTATTAATTTTGGAGGGAGAATCTTTGCGTCAAACATTTTATCGGACACTTATTGAATTAACGAACGGAAAGTGGACATCTGCGACGATCCGAAAGTTTGCACAATCGAAAATAAGTAAAAAAGTCATTCCATCATTCGCTAAATATTACAAAATCAATACAGTTGAGATGGAAAAAGAATTGCATCAATATAAAACGTTGCATGAATTTTTTATTCGTAAATTGAAAGAAGGAGTACGGCCGATCAATATAGAAGAATCGACTGTCGTAAGCCCTGTTGATGCTGTGATCGAAGATGCAGGGACCATTAATTCCCATGCTCAGTTCGTTGTAAAAGGTAAGACGTATTCCATTCAAGAAATGCTAGGCAGTGAAGATGCGGCTAAAAAGTATTTAAATGGGAACTATATCATTTTATACTTAAGTCCTAGTCATTATCATCGTATTCACAGTCCTGTTAATGGTTCAATAAAATCGCATTGGACATTAGGAGGAAGAAGTTATCCTGTAAATCGACTAGGATTGCAATACGGAAAAGCACCGTTGTCCAAAAATTATAGAAGAATTTCAGAAATAGAACATAAATATGGTACGGTGGCAGTCGTTAAAGTGGGAGCTATGTTTGTAAATTCAATTGAACTAACCTTTAAAGGAGAAAATGTAAAAAAAGGGGACGAAATTGGTTATTTTACTTTTGGCTCAACTGTTGTTCTTTTATTTGAAAAAGGTACATTTCAATGGAATGATATGTTAAAAATACCTGCTCATGTGAAAGTTGGAGAAGTCATTGGATATCTTAAGAAAAGTGATGAGGAGTAATAAAAAAAGCTTTGCTGATGCAAAGCTTGAATAATTTCGTTATGATGAGACTTTTATTTTATGTGTTAAAGATCGGCGGTGAATTTCCATTTCTATTAAGCGGATGAATTCAGGAGAAAGCTTTAATTGCTTCGCTTTGAAATACGATTCAATGAGCAACTGATCAGATAGTTTTCTCATTTTCTTGGCTAAATCGCCTTCACCTCCAAAGATTGGTCATAAAAGTAAATATTCATTCATATAATGGTTAGTTCTTTAAGTTAATTTTACTTTAACAAAGCTTTGTTGCTAGAACAAGCGTTCTCTTATCCACAATAGTCGGTGGATAACCTGTGATTAACATGTATATAAATAACGAAATGACTATTATACCAATGTGTACAATGTTGATAACTTTATCCACAGTGTTGAAAACGAAAAGGATTTGTCGAAAAGTTTTTTATTCGACAAAATTTTCATGGTGTCGTACATAGCTAAAATTTAGATGATTACTATCTGAATCAACGTTTAAATTATCTTTGAAAACGAATGGGAAATTCGATAAGATGGAATACGTGAATGAACGGGATAAGAGGTGTCAATGATGTTGAAAAAATTTTTGCCAAATGAACATGTGAAAAGTATATTTGAAATTGACCCGATTCAATTAAAAGAAAAAGGGATAAAAGGAATTATTACCGATTTAGATAACACATTAGTGGAATGGGACCGACCGCTGGCAACTCCAGAGCTAACAGAGTGGTTTAAAAAAGTAAAAGACGCCGGTATTGATGTTGTCATCGTTTCGAATAATAAAGAAAAGCGTGTGAAGACATTTGCTGAACCATTAGGTATTCCATTTATTTATAAAGCAAGAAAACCGATTGGGAAAGCTTTTCATCTTGCCTTAAAGAAAATGAACATTAAAATAGAAGAGGCAGTAGTTGTTGGGGATCAATTGTTAACGGATATTTTCGGTGGAAACTTAAGTGGATTTTATACAATACTAGTAGTTCCGGTCGCACAAACGGACGGATTTTTTACGAGATTTAATAGGAAAATTGAAAGAAGAATTTTAAATTGGTTTCGTAAGAAAGGTTTGATTCAATGGGAGGAATCGTAAAGTGAGCGAACAATTAGTATGCGTCGGATGTGGTGTAAAAATACAAACGGAAAATAAAAATGAGATTGGGTATGCTCCCCCTTCATCATTAGAACGGGAACATGTGGTTTGTCAAAGATGTTTCCGATTGAAACATTATAATGAAGTTCAAGATGTTCATTTGACTGACGATGACTTTTTAAAAATATTGCACGGAATTGGTGAGAGTAAAGGGTTAATTGTAAAAATCGTTGATATTTTTGATTTTAATGGAAGTTGGCTACCTGGCTTGCAACGGTATGTCGGAAAAAACCCAGTCCTATTGATTGGAAACAAAGTGGACTTGTTACCAAAATCGGTCAACTATAGAAAAGTGACTCAATGGATGAGACGTGAAGTGAAAGAATTAGGGATGAACCCTATTGATATTATGTTAATTAGTGCAGAAAAAGGATTATTTATTAAAGAAGCGATGGAAAAAATCGAAGAGTATCGAAATGGACAAAATGTCTACGTTGTTGGATGTACAAATGTAGGAAAATCAACATTTATCAACCGAATTATTCGAGAAGTTTCAGGAGAAGAATCAGTGATTACAACTTCATATTTTCCGGGAACAACGTTAAATATGATAGAGATTCCACTAGACGATGGAATGGCGCTTTTCGATACTCCAGGTATAATAAACCACCATCAAATGGCGCATTATGTAGATAAAAAAGAATTGAAAATGATTACTCCGAAGAAAGAAATTAAGCCAAAAGTATATCAGCTAAATGAAGAACAAACATTATTTTTCGGAGGTTTGGCAAGATTAGATTATATCAAAGGTGGAAGACGTTCTTTCGTATGCTATTTAGCTAATGATTTACATATTCATCGAACAAAATTACAAAAAGCAGATGATTTATATAAAGAACATGTAGGAAAATTGTTACAACCGCCTTTACAGAAAAATGCTTCTAATTTTCCACCGCTAGTTCGCCATGAATTTTCGATAAAAGAAGAGAAAATGGATATTGTTTTTTCTGGTTTAGGCTGGGTGACTGTTAATGATGCAAAGGCAGTAGTTGCTGCATATGCTCCAAAAGGTGTAGGGGTATTCATTCGAAAATCATTAATTTAGAGGGGGACGACATTGGAAAATTTATATGGAGTGATTGGTGATCCAATTCACCATTCAATGTCACCGCTTATACATAATTTCTCCTTTCAAAAACATGGAATAAATGCTCATTATACGGCATTCCATGTGAAGGCTGAAAAACTTGAGGATGCTTTTAAAGGATTTCGAGCAATTCAGTTGGCTGGATTGAATGTCACCATTCCACACAAACAATCAATTATTCCGCTCCTTGATGAGGTTGATCCATTAGCTAGAGATATTGGTGCAGTTAACACCGTAGTATTAGAGGATGGAAAGTACATTGGATATAATACGGATGGTCCAGGATTTATTCGTCAATTAAAAAATATTGATCGTCATTTTTCACGTAAAAAAGTGTTAATCATTGGTTCGGGCGGTGCGGCCCGGGCGATTTATTTTTCTTTAGCTAAAGAAAAAGTTCAAACCATTGATATTGCAAACCGAACAATACAGAAGGCGAGAACTATCATCAATGATTGTCCATATCAAACAGAAAGCCAAGCACTTGCATTAATAGATGCAGAAAAATGTTTAGATCAATATGATATTTTAATCCAAACTACAAGTATAGGTATGTTTCCAAATATTCATGAGACACCGATTCAAATAAAACGATTAAAAGAAAATACGATTGTTATCGATATCATTTATAATCCATTTGAAACGAAATTTCTTCAAGAGGCAAAAAAACATCAGGCAATAATCGCCAATGGCATTGATATGTTTATCCATCAAGCAGCACTATCTTTTGAATTATGGACAAATCAAGCATTTCCAGTAGAAGACACGAAGAAGTTAGTTATTAAACAACTAGGAGGAGACAAATGTTAACAGGTAAACAAAAACGATATTTACGCTCAAAGGCACATCACCTTCAACCAATTTTTCAAGTTGGAAAAGGTGGAGTAAATGAAAATATGATTAAACAATTGATCGATGCACTAGAAGCTAGAGAATTAATTAAAGTTAGTGTTCTTCAAAACTGTGAAGAGGAAAAAGAGGTAGTAGCAGAACAACTTGTACGTGGAACGAAAGCTGAATTGGTTCAATTGATTGGAAATACAATTGTTCTATATAAAGAGTCAAAAGAAAATAAACAAATAGAACTTCCTTAAAGGGGAGAAAATTATGAAAAGGGTAGGAATTATAGGAGGAACCTTTGATCCTCCTCATATTGGACATTTAATTGTCGCTCAAGAAGTACTTCATGCTTTACAACTTGATGAAGTACGATTTATGCCAAACCATACTCCTCCCCATAAAACGAAAAATTCAAATACAACGAATGAAGATCGTCTCTCAATGTTAGAGTATGCAATGGAGGATCATTTGAACTTTAAGATTGAAAGAATAGAATTGGAAAGGAATGGTCCATCGTATACGTATGATACGATGGTTTTATTAAAAAATAGGGAACCAGATGTCGATTTCTATTTCATCATCGGTGCGGATATGGTTGAACAATTATATAAATGGTATAAAATTGATGAGCTCATAAAAATTGTAAAATTTGTTGGTGTTCATCGACCTAACTATCAGCTGAAAACCCAATATCCTATTAAAACATTAGAAATTCCATCGGTCGATATTTCATCTTCTATGATTCGAAAAAGAATTGAAAATGGATGGCCAATTAAATATTATGTTCATGAAAAAGTTCTCTATTATATTAAAAAGAAGGGATTATATGGATCGTAATCAAGCATTAGAAATTGTAAAACAACAATTGACAGATAAAAGATATATCCATACGGTCGGAGTGATGGAAACGGCTATAGAATTGGCTAATCGCTACGGTTGCTCTGAAAAGCAAGCTGAAATTGCAGCTATTTTTCATGATTATGCAAAATTTCGCCCAAAGGAAGAAATGAAAGCAATAATTATAGAACAAAATTTTCCGCAAGATTTACTGCAATTTCATCATGAACTATGGCATGCACCAGTTGGAGCGTACCTAGTTCAAAAAGAAGTTGGAATTAATGATATAGAAATATTAAATGCAATTCGATACCATACATCAGGAAGAGCAAAAATGAGTACATTAGAAAAAATTATTTATTTAGCCGACTATATTGAACCAGGAAGAAGCTTTCCAGGTGTTGATGAAGTAAGAGAATTGGCGAAAAAAAGTTTAGATGATGCACTATTACAAGCCGTTAGAAATACTATTTCATTTCTAATGAGCAAAAATCAACCGATTTATCCGGATACGTTTTATACCTACAATGATCTAATCAAGACTAAAGGAGGCTTGTGAATGGAAGCAAAAGAAGTACTAAATGTCGCTGTGAAAGCAGCAGATGATAAAAAAGCTGAAGATATTATTGTAATGAACATGAAAGGAATATCACTAGTTGCCGATTATTTTATTATTTGTCATGGAAACTCGGATAAGCAAGTGCAAGCCATTGCAAGAGAAATGAAAGAACAAGTCGAAAAACTAGGTGTCAATGTTCGACGGATGGAAGGTTATGATGAAGCAAAATGGGTGCTCGTCGATTTAGGAGAAGTAGTTGCTCATGTTTTCCATAAAGATGAGCGAGGATATTACAATTTAGAAAGACTTTGGGGAGACGCACCTCTAGTCGATCTAACGAGAGAAGTTCAATAATGACAGCTTATCAGACATTTGCTTATATTTATGATGAATTAATGGACGATGCACCTTATTCTGACTGGGTAACGTATTTAAAACGAAATCAAGAAATGTATGTTCCAAATGGAAAAAAAGTATTAGATATCGGATGTGGAACGGGAACTCTGTCGTTACTTTTAAAGAAAGAAGGTTATGACGTTACAGGTATCGATATTTCTGAAGATATGTTAGCTGTAGCCAATCAAAAAGCTAACGAAGCAAATGTCAGAATACCTTTCTTTCATCAAGATATGAAAGAGTTAAACAATCTTGGAACGTTCGATATAGTAACAATTTTTTGTGATTCCCTCAATTATTTGGAAACGGAAGAAGACGTACGTCAAACCTTTCTTTCTGTTAATAAACAATTACGAAAAGATGGATTATTATTATTTGATGTACATTCGGTTTATAAAATTGATCACCTATTCATCGGGCAAACGTTTGCTATAAACGATGAAAAAATATCTTACATTTGGAATTGTTATGAAGGGCCGTACCCTCATAGTGTTGAGCATGATTTAAGTTTTTTTGTATTGGATGAAGGAACAAAAAAATATGACCGATTTGATGAATCACATGTTCAACGAACGTTTCCAGTTGAAATTTATAAACAATTATTGATTGAATCCGGTTTTGAAATCCTCTCCGTTTCCGGTGGGTTTTTTGGTGAAAATATTCATGATGAATGTGAACGAATCTTTTTTTCAGCAAAAAAAGTTTCTTCGTAAAAATGTTGGCTCGATGTAAGAAATCGAGCCTTTTTTTGAAGGAAATCTTCACAAGTTTGGAGAATGTTTATAGTGAAAATTGTTTCGCGATAAGATCCTGATCTTCTTTGTACTTTTCATGGGTTGCTTGAAATAATTGCTCAAACACATTTTCCAATTCACGTTCTAATACTTTAATGCCCTCGCCTGTTACTCCTCCTTTGACACACACTTTTTCTTGAAGTGTTGGTAGCGTATAATATCCATTTGCTAACAATGTCCCAAGTCCAATAAGCATTTGCTGTGCTAATATTGTCGCTGTATGTTCATCAATCTTTGTTTGTTTCACTGCTCCTTCGATGAATCTTCTTGTTAAGTAGCTAAAAAAAGCTGGTCCACAACTAACAATATCTGACGCGACTCTTGTAATTTCCTCTTTTATTTCCACCGGTTTTCCAATTCGCAATAACAATTCTGTTATTTTATATCTCCATTCATTTGTACAACTATTTCCGAAAGTAACTAAACAAACTCCAGATTTAGAACGATTCGTAATACTTGGGATCACTCTAGCACAAGAACAATCAACTAATTCTTCAAGTTGCTCCACTTGAAATGGACTAGTGATAGAAACCAAACATTGATCTTTCGAAAAAATGGCTTGTAAAGGTTTCAACAAAGGATAAATGTCTAGTGGTTTAACACAAATGAAAATTAAATCACTCTTTTTTATTACTTCTTCTGCAGATAATTCAACATGAATTTCATCATGTTTTTCTTTTATTTTATAAGCTTTTTCTATCGTACGGTTAGTGATAAATAGATTGGATGGAGCGATCGCAAACGATTCGATCATCGCCTCAATTAAAATCGTCCCCATATTACCTGTACCAATAATCCCGACATTCACAAATGTCACCCTCTCTAAAAAAAAAGATTCCTCAAATAACTATATGATGAACTTTAAAAATATATGATTAGGAAGGGAAGGAAATGTTAAAAGACTTTATCAAGGAAAAGAAAAGTTTATCGTTATCAATTCTATTAACCATTGTGCTTATTAGTTTTGGTATTTATTACGTGTATGAAAATAAGAAAGAGCAAAGTGATATCTATGATCTATTTGAAGAAGAGATAGAAGAAATGGAAGAGAAGAATGAAGAAGAGTTTTCTATCTTTAAAGTTGACATTAAAGGAGCTGTGAAGAATCCAGGAGTATATTCCGCCCAAAAAGGTGAAAGGGTAGTGGATCTTATTACAAAAGCAGGAGGGTTTACGGAAAACGCCGATCAAAATCAAGTCAATTTAGCCCAATATGTTGAAGATGAAATGGTNATTTATGTTCCACAAAAAGGTGAGATTTCCGAATCAATAACAAACAGCTCANTCAGTACGAGCGCAAATAGTTCGAGCAATCAAGGAAAAATAAATATAAATAAAGCAAATGAAACAGAATTACAAACGATTCCCGGCATTGGTCCTTCAAAAGCAAAAGCAATCATTGAATATCGAGAACAAAATGGACTTTTTCAACAAATTGAAGATATACAAAACGTAAGTGGTATTGGAGAAAAAACATTTGAAAAATTAAAAGATTTTATTACAGTTAAATAAAAGAGGAAATTGACGAATGGTGACAAACATCATACACTGACTATAATAGATGTTTTTCCTAACTTGGGAGGAGAAAAATAATGGAACGTATTTCTTGGGATCAATATTTTATGGCACAAAGTCATTTATTAGCTTTGAGAAGTACTTGTACGAGACTTGCCGTAGGTGCAACCATCGTTAGAGAAAAGCGTATTATTGCTGGTGGTTATAATGGATCTATCGCTGGAGGAGAGCATTGTATCGATCATGGCTGTTATGTTGTGGACAACCATTGCATTAGAACCATTCATGCAGAAATGAATGCAATTCTTCAATGTGCGAAATTTGGGGTTCCAACAGAGGGCGCCGAAATATATGTCACACATTTCCCTTGCTTACAATGTTGTAAAGGGATTATACAAGCGGGGATAAAGACGGTATATTATGCAGAAGATTATAAAAACCATCCATATGCATTAGAATTATTTAAAAAAGCTAATGTAAAAGTTGAAAAAGTTGAGTTCCAACCGATCACGATCAATGCATATGAGAAGCAAGGGACCATTTAAATCTTTAAATAATAATGTCTTGTACTTTTGAAACTCAGGCCATTTAGTGGTCTGAGTTTTCTCGAGAGAGGAGGAATTGACATTGTGACGAAATGGATCCCTTATACGGCTTTTTTATCCGTATTTGCAATTTTTACATACCACCACTTCATTTTTGGTCTTATTATCACTATTACTTTTCTTCATTTTTTATCTTCAAACATTCCACAAAAACAANTTCTCCTTCTAATCACAATGTATGTTTTCTTTTATTTATTTTTTTCTTATTCTTTTTCAAGTAAACAGCCCATTGAATTTGAAAAGAAAATGACTATTACCATTGAAATTTTACATTTTCCAGTAATAGACGGAGATCTTTTACGGATCGAAGGAGTAAATAAAACTACAAATGAAAAACTGCTCATTCAATACAAAATGAAATCCTCTAAGGAAAAAAAGAGCATAAATGAGAGAATTAACCCTTATATGACATGCTCATTTAATGGGGTATTAACTCTACCACCTTTACCTAGAAATGAAAATGCGTTTGATTATCGACGTTATTTAAAAGGAAAAAAAATAAATTATATATTTGAAGTTGAAAAATGGGATTTTCATCAATGTACGGCTTCAAAACCATCTTGGAAAGGATTTTTGTTAAAAATAAGAAAATTAGGCATTGAAAAAATAGAAAAATCATTTCATGAAAGTTTATCCCCATTGATTAGTGCGTTGATATTTGGAGAGAAAAATTTGGTGGATGAAAATTTGTTAAATGCTTATCAAACGACAGGTCTAGCTCATTTAATCGCCATTTCAGGTTTGCATGTCGGAATCATGACTACATGTTTATATTTTTTTCTTTTAAGAATCGGGATGACAAAAGAAACCGTTTTTCGAGTTATACTTATATTTCTTCCGATTTATGTAATTTTAGCTGGAGCTTCACCATCAGTCGTTCGTGCTGTCATGATGACGTGGTTAATTGTATGGTCGCAAAGCAGAAATAGGAAAATTTCTACATTAGATGCCATCAGTATTTCATGGATATTAAACGTCCTATGGAATCCATATATCATTTACCATGTTGGCTTTCAATTGTCCTATGGGGTTACATTTGCATTAATTTTATCTTCCACTATGGTTTTGAAAACATCGTCGTTCATTCAACAAACGTTACTTGTTACTTGTGTGGCACAAATATCTTCTCTACCATTGATTCTGTATCATTTTTATGAAATCTCCATTTTAAGTATTTTTTTGAATTTGTTATTTGTTCCGTTCTTTTCATTTATACTTATTCCGCTCACCTTTATTACTTTTCTAAGCTTAATTATTATCCCTCCAATTTCATCGGTATTAATCCCAATAGTTTCCTTTCTATTCCAATGGACCAACCAAATCATTAGCCTCGCAGGTTCTATGGAATTTTTTACAATCGTTTTTGGAAGGCCATCCGTCCTGCAATTCATTTTTTATTTTATCTGTTTTATCATTTCATTCATAATAATGGAGAAAAGGAAAAGCTTTTATCATTATTGTTTCTTCATTTTTCTTCCAATAGTCATTCATTACATTACTCCATATTTTCATCCTTCAGGAGAAGTGACATTTATTGATGTCGGTCAAGGTGATAGTATCCTCATTCGACTTCCCTTTAATCAAGGTGTTTATTTAATCGATACTGGTGGGACCATTTCTTTTCCGACAGAAAGTTGGAAACAAAGAAAAAATAAGTGGAACGTTGGGAAAGATGTTGTTATTCCATTTTTAAAAAGTAAAGGTATACGTACCATACATAAGTTGATTCTTACGCACGGGGATTTTGACCATATAGGTGCTGCTGAACAAATCATCCAATCTTTGCGAGTGAAAGAGGTAATCATCGGGGCAACAACTAATAGGAAAAACAGTGAAAAACATTTAATTCAGTTAGCAAAGGATAAGAAGATCCTCGTTTTAGAAGCATACAAAGGTTTAAAATGGAAGGTTAAGGAAGATCAATTCTACATTTTACACCCGAATAAAAACGATAAAGCGGATAATGACTCATCGTTAGTGCTTTTTGCTAAGATTGGAGGGAAAAAGTGGCTTTTCACGGGAGATATCGAACAAAAAGGAGAAACAGAAGTAGTCAAAAATTTTAAACATTTGAAAGTGGATTATTTAAAAGTTGCTCACCATGGAAGCGATACTTCTACGTCAGAATCTTTTTTAAAATACGTTAGACCTAAGACAGCTATCATATCTTGTGGCAAGGGAAATCGTTATGGACACCCTCATAAATCAGTTATAGAGAGACTAAAAAAATTTAACATCAGTATTTATAGAACGGATTACCATGGTGGGATTACGTATCAATTTTTTAGAAATTCCGGAACCATTTCAACTATACTTCCATACGATATTAGTACACGTAAAGATGATTTAGAAAAATGAAAAAGAGACTGCTATTGCAGTCTCCTTTACATCATTCCATTAAGATCCAAACACTTGAATAAGTGTAGCGATGATAAACATCGTTGCAAAAAATCCGAAAGATACAATAAATCCAACAGCTGCGTCTACGAAGTCATTTCTTGTGGAAGCAACATTTTTTTCAAATTCGTTCACAAGTACCCCTCCTATTACGATATTAGTATAATGGATTTTCTATGAAAAATCTATACTTAACTCGTTTCTTTTCCTCCAATGTCAAGAGTTGTCACAAATAGTTTACATTTTGAGCGGGAATTTTATTAATAAGAAATTTGTGATACCGTTATCTTTTAGGATCCTAGGTACTAAAAGATAGCGTTTAAATAAATGGAATCGGCTCGAACCTTTTCGTGTCGATTCCTTTTAAAGTTTATACAGTTTCCTTTTCAAATTCGGAATGCTATTCTAAAATGAAAAGGAAACTTAATTATTGGAGAGATGGTTGTGTCATCAAAATTGGGGAATATAGTGCCATTATATTTAATTTACGGGACAGAAACATTTTTAATGAACGAATGGAAAGACTCCATTATTTCTAATACATTAATTGAGGAAAATATTGATTTTAATTTATCTCAATATGATTTAGAAGAAACACCTATAGAGCAAGCCGTTGAAGATGCAGAAACTCTTCCTTTTCTTGGTGAGAAAAAAGTCGTTGTTCTAAAAAATCCAGTATTTTTAACATCGGACAAAACAAAGGAAAAAGTAGAACATAATGTGAAAGTATTGGAAAAATATTTAGAAAGTCCCTCTCCATATTCGGTTATGATTTTTATCGCGAATTATGAAAAATTGGATGAACGGAAAAAAATCACTAAGTTGTTAAAAAAAAATGCGAAAGTATTTGAGGCAAAAAAATTAAATGATGACGAATTAAAGAATTGGATAAAAGAAAAAGTGGAAAAGGATTCATTTACCATTACAAACGAGGCTATTGAACTTTTCATTTCTCTTGTAGGTCCAAATTTAACAATGCTTTCACAAGAAATAGATAAAATAAAATTATTTTTGAATGAAGGTACGATAAATCCTAAAATTGTACATAATCTTGTTTCAAAGTCCCTTGAACAAAATGTTTTTACACTTGTTGATTTTGTTGTAAAAAAAGATATTAAAAAAGCAATTGAGTTGTATCATGATCTACTGAAAGTAAACGAAGACCCGATTAAATTAGTTGCAATCCTTGCCAATCAATTTCGGATGATTTATCAAACAAAAGCCTATTTGCAGAAAGGATACACTAATCAGCAAATAGCTACTTATTTAAAAGTTCACCCTTTCCGAATTAAATTAGCTGCTCAACAATCAAAATCATTTTCACATGAAGAACTATTGACTATCATGAATGATTTAGCCGATGCAGATTACGCATTGAAAACTGGTAAAGGAAAAAGAGAATATATTTTGGAGATGTTTCTTTTAAAATTATCACAAAAATAAAAAACGATCCGAGCTGGATCGTTTTTTTTCATGCATTTCAGAATAAATACTGAAATTATGCATTTAATGAATTCACTTTTTTATAAAGACGAGATTTGTGACGAGCTGCAGCATTTTTATGGATTAAACCTTTAGTAGCAGCTTTATCAATTTTACGAACTGCAACTGTTAATGCTTCTTTTGCAGATGAAGAATCATTTAAAGCAACAGCAGCTTCAACTTTTTTAATCGCTGTACGCATCGCAGATTTCATTGCTGAATTGTGCGCATTACGCTCAGCGCTAGTTTTCGCACGTTTCATAGCGGATTTAATGTTTGCCATCCCGTTCACCTCCTAAAGAACAATCGAGATGTATCTACTCGAGTCAAATATCGAACAAAAGATATTCTATCAAACGAAGAAAAATAAAGCAATAGGAATCATACAAAATCAATGAATCAATCGAATGAAAGCTAAACAAGAAGGTAACAATAAAAAAGAGTGTATAAAGACGGAGGGATGTCATTTGAAAGAAGAACTAGATTTGAGTCAATATTCCATTCGTACGGACTTGGCTGTTGAAGCAAGGGAAATGGTGCTAGAACAACAAAAACAATTGCAACAAGAGGAAGAAATTGATGGAATTTTTATAAAAGAACGTTCCATTGATGGAATAAAAATTTCAGAAGTGATTGTTACAAAAGATGGTGAAGAACGTTTAGGGAAAAAAGAAGGCAGATATTTAACGATAGAAGTGCAGGGGATCCGTCAACAAGATACAGAATTGCAAAGGAAAGTTGTGGATGTGTTTGCAAAGGAATTTGCTAATTTTTTAGATCAATTAGGAATACATAAAGATGCCAGTTGCCTAATTGTCGGTTTAGGAAACTGGAATGTTACCCCCGATGCATTAGGACCAATTGTTTGTGAAAATGTTTTAATAACGCGTCATTTATATCAATTACAACCAGAACATGTCGAAGAAGGATATCGACCAGTAAGCGCTATTGCACCTGGTGTTATGGGGCTTACGGGTATTGAAACAAGCGATATTATTGCTGGGGTAGTGAAAGAGTCAAAGCCTGATTTTATTATTGCGATTGATGCGCTTGCGTCCCGATCCATTGAACGAGTTAATTCAACCATTCAAATTTCAGATACAGGTATTCATCCAGGATCAGGAGTAGGGAATAAACGAAAAGAACTAAGTAAAGAAACTTTAGGGATTCCAGTAATTGCTATTGGTGTTCCAACTGTAGTTGATGCCGTTACCATTGCTAGTGATACGATTGATTTTATATTAAAACATTTTGGAAGAGAATTAAGAGAAGGAAGTCGTCCTTCTAGATCGCTTGCACCTGCAGGATTAACATTCGGAGAGAAAAGAGTTCTATCAAATGAGGATTTACCAGATGAAGAGAAGAGAAAAACATTCCTTGGTATTGTCGGTATGCTAGAGGAAGATGAAAAAAGAGCGTTAATTCAAGAAGTATTGTCTCCGCTTGGTCATAATTTAATGGTAACACCAAAAGAAGTCGATGTTTTTATTGAAGATATGGCAAATGTTATTGCCAACGGTTTAAATGCTTCTCTTCATTCAAGAATTGATGATGAATCAGCAGGTTTTTATACGAGATAATGTTCTACTTTTTTCTCTATTTCATAGAATAGAGTAACGAATTCGATTTGTACGACAATAAGGTGATATAAATGAGATTTGTTTTAAAATTAGTGATAGTAGTTCTTGTATTATTTTTAGGAGTCTTAATAGGAATGCAGCAAGCAAATGAAGGATTAAAGGCTATGAAAGGCTATGATGATCCAAGATTTAGTCAAGCTGTTTCCATTGATGAAAATAACGGCATTTATGAGGCTACTTTTTTAGGTGAACAAATAGGNAACTATCCATTGGAGGAAAAAAAGAAAGAATTGGAGCAAATTAAAGCTTTTAACTTTTTTTCAAAAATAGGAAAGNAAATTTCAGAAGGAATTACCGATATTACGAGAAAGATTTTATCAACACTAGAATAATCAATTCGTTTAAATTTTAAAAATGTCGCATATTATATTGAGTTCATATCAGAACGGAAAATAAAGTAATCCATAAATAAAATCGAGGTCGGGACATAACCCCTCTATAACGGAAAAAACCAGTGAAATTTTGCATGTTGTAAAATTTCACTGGGTTTTTTAGTTAAATAAAAATAGGGGCAACTTTTAGAAAAAATTAAGGTACCCTACCAAACTTTACAGAAGGGATGTCCCAATAACATGAATCAATTAATTTTTCCCAGATTTAGAAATAAAATTTAAAAAATGGCATTCCATTTCGTTGAAAGTATTTGCGTTCACTTGGTTTACGTTTTCACCTTCGAATCAACATGCAAATAAAACCAACCTAGTTGCAAGTTTTTAGTCCACTAGCAGATTCATATTCACGAATGACCAATCATTTTTCCTAAAATCCCAACTTTGAATATAGAGCCCAAATATGAAAATTTAAAAGTTTAAGGAGAAATTGAACCCCTCAATTTCTCTCCTTCTACTTTACTTGAAACTAGTTTTATTACAGCTGGATTTTTCATTANCTAGGGTTTTGTTCCAAACTCTATTTTTTTATGTTTTATCAATTGAATTTTTCCTTTTATCATATTCTTTTTCGTAACTCAAAAGCTTCTTTTTTTCATTGATAATAAAAAAACGTATTGATATAATCACAGGTAGTGTATTTTTCTGTCTACATACGGGAGTTGACTATGATGAATCGAGAAGATAAATTAAAACGACAATCGAAAATTAGAAATTTTTCTATTATCGCACACATAGATCATGGTAAATCAACATTAGCTGACCGAATTTTAGAAAAAACAAATGCCTTATCGGCTCGAGAAATGAAAGAGCAATTATTAGATTCTATGGATTTAGAACGTGAACGTGGGATTACGATTAAGCTAAACGCTGTTCAACTAAAATATAAAGCTAAAGACGGAGAGGAATATATCCTTCATTTAATCGATACCCCTGGACATGTCGACTTTACTTATGAAGTTTCAAGAAGTTTAGCGGCATGTGAAGGGGCCATCCTAGTTGTGGATGCAGCACAAGGAATTGAAGCGCAAACGTTAGCAAACGTATATTTAGCTTTAGATAATGATTTAGAAATTATGCCGGTTATTAATAAAATTGACTTGCCAAGTGCTGATCCTGAACGTGTAAGAAATGAAATTGAAGAAGTTATCGGGTTAGATGCATCCGATGCTGTATTAGCATCTGCAAAAGCNGGAATNGGNATAGATGAAATTTTAGAACAAATCGTTGAGAAAATTCCTGCCCCATCTGGTGATCCTGATGCACCTTTAAAAGCGTTAATCTTTGACTCTCTATACGATCCTTATCGAGGAGTGATTGTGTATATTAGAGTCGTCGATGGTTCGGTTAAAGTTGGAGACAAAATAAAAATGATGGCAACTGGAAAAGAATTTGAGGTAACCGAAGTGGGTGTGTTTACTCCAAAAGCTGAACAAAGAGACGAACTAATGGTGGGTGATGTAGGATTTTTGGCGGCATCCATAAAAAATGTGAGCGATACACGAGTCGGGGATACGATTACAAGCGCGAAAAACGGTGCAACNGAACCACTTCCAGGGTATCGTAAATTAAATCCAATGGTGTTTTGCGGATTATATCCAATTGATACNGCGAAATTCAATGACTTGCGTGAAGCNCTTGAAAAGCTTCAATTGAATGATTCTGCATTGCAGTTTGAACCTGAAACNTCTCAAGCACTTGGTTTTGGCTTCCGTTGCGGATTTTTAGGATTGCTTCATATGGAAATCATTCAAGAGCGTATTGAAAGAGAATTTAAAATAGATTTAATTACAACTGCACCAAGCGTTATTTATAACGTGTACTTAACAGATGGTAGCGAAGTTCGTGTGGATAACCCTACAAATATGCCAGATCCGCAAAAAATTGACAGAATCGAAGAGCCATATGTAAAAGCAACAATAATGGTGCCTAACGATTATGTCGGGGCGGTCATGGAACTTTGNCAAAATAAACGTGGAAACTTCATCGATATGCAATATCTAGATGAAAATCGTGTAACGCTNATTTATGAGATCCCACTCTCTGAAATTGTTTATGATTTCTTTGATCAATTAAAATCTAACACGAAAGGTTACGCATCATTTGATTACGAGCTTATCGGTTATAAGCCAAGTAAACTAGTGAAAATGGATATCTTATTGAATGGTGAAAAAATTGATGCGCTAAGTTTTATCGTTCATAGAGATTCTGCGTATGAACGAGGAAAAGTAATCGTTGAAAAACTAAAA
>JGI1652J44930_10000387_pt1 | contig 17402 bp, 15 predicted proteins | sample NewIslsDNAsample_FD_44930 | JGI IMG/M metagenome (IMG submission 44930)
ACAGAAACAGGTTAATAAACAGAAACAAACATCTTCCTTACAAGAGGGTGAAGATAATGAGGCAGTAGCTCATCAAACAAACGTACAGGAGCAAAAAGGAAGTTCAGATGAGGGTCCAGTGATTGATACACAGGAACTCATTAATGGTTTGCCGGAAAAAGCAATTAACGAAATTGCCGAAATAATAAACGGTAAGCTTGAGAGTCTTAAACAAGTAGCGAATACTTTGTTACAAGAGCCGATTGTTGATGCTAGTAGTAGTGGAGAATCTGAAAGACAGCGGGAAACAGCCATTCAACAGCGAGAGACAGCCATTGCACGTTTTAGAGATTTAGTTGAGCGATTAAGAGATATGATTCAAGGAATTCCCGGTGTTGATCTAGGTTTTCTAGATCTTTTGCAACCGGTGTTAAGGGAGCCAGAAGTAACGGGAAAAGCTCATTCAGATCCCTTGCCCTCGAAATCCTCTAAACAAACAAAAACTGCTCGTCAACTCCCAAATCAAGATCAACCGAAGAATAATCAGTTTTTGACCCGTGTTAGAGATTTTTTAAGAGGAAAATTTTTTAGAGAAGGAGAGGAAAGAAAAACAAAAAAAGAAGATGATGAAAGACTTCCTACGCTTGATCGACATTGATCAAGTCTCTTTTTTTGCGCAAATTTACTNATGCTTATACTTTCTGGTTGGCAAATTGCCTTTTTCTGCGCTATACTTTCACTTAGTGTAAAATTCTAGTTTGCTCCGGATGGGAGGATCGAAGATGAATGTACATGAGTATCAAGGGAAGCAAGTGTTAAAGCAATATGGAGTTACTGTTCCAAATGGTGGAGTTGCATTTAGTCCTGATGAAGCAGTAGAGGTTGCGAAAGGACTACAAGGAGATCTTTATGTAGTGAAAGCACAGATTCATGCCGGTGGCCGCGGAAAAGCGGGTGGCGTGAAACTCGCCAAATCGTTGGATGAAGTGCGTACATATGCAAGTGAGTTATTAGGAAAAGTCTTGGTAACCCATCAAACCGGACCCGAAGGAAAAGAAGTCAAGCGATTATTGATTGAAGAAGGTTGTCCCATTGAAAAGGAATACTATATTGGTGTTGTGATTGATCGTTCAACTAATCGCGTAGTCATGATGGGATCAGAAGAAGGCGGGACCGAGATTGAGGAAGTAGCAGCAAAAAATCCGGAAAAGATTATCAAAGAGGTGATTGATCCTGCCGTTGGGATGATGCCTTTTCAGGCAATGCGTTTGGCACATAAAATCAATATTCCCAAAGATAAGCGAAGAGAAGCTGTCAAGTTTATGTTAGGTCTATATCAAGCATTTGTGGATAAGGATTGTTCATTAGCAGAGATCAATCCCTTGGTCACCACCACCGATGGACGTGTGATGGCACTGGATGCGAAGTTGAATTTTGATGCAAATGCCTTGTATCGCCACCCGGAAATTCTGGAAATGCGCGATTTGGATGAAGAAGATCCGAAGGAGATTGAAGCGTCCAAATATGACTTGAGCTATGTTGCACTGGATGGAAACATCGGGTGTATGGTGAATGGAGCCGGCTTGGCGATGGCAACGATGGATATTATTAAACATTACAATGGCGAGCCTGCAAACTTTTTGGATGTAGGCGGTGGTGCAACAACCGAAAAAGTAACAGAAGCGTTTAAGATTATTTTATCCGATCCCAAAGTTGAAGGCATTTTTGTCAATATCTTTGGTGGTATTATGAAATGCGATGTGATTGCCAATGGTGTTGTGGAAGCTGCCAAACAGGTTGGTTTGGATCGTCCTTTAGTCGTTCGACTGGAAGGAACCAATGTTGAGCTTGGTAAGCAAATCTTAAATGAATCAGGACTCGAAATTATCGCTGCAGATTCGATGGCAGACGGAGCCAAGAAAATTGTGGAGTTAGTGAAGTAAATCAGAAAGGGGCATGACGGTGAGTATTTTTGTTGATAAAAATACAAAAGTGATTACGCAGGGCATAACCGGTGCGACAGGACTCTTTCATACTAAACAGGCACTTGAATATGGAACTAAAGTAGTAGGTGGGGTCAATCCAAACAAAGGTGGAACTGAGATCGAAGGTATTCCCGTTTTTCATACTGTGGAGGAAGCGGTCGAGGCAACAGGCGCAAATGCTTCTGTCATTTACGTGCCACCGGCTTTTGCAGCTGATGCGATCATGGAGGCAATCGATGCTGAATTGGATCTTGTTGTATGCATTACGGAAGGTATACCTGTTTTGGATATGGTGAAAGTAAAGCGTTATCTGGAAGGGAAAAAGACCCGTTTAATCGGTCCTAATTGTCCTGGCATCATCACACCAGGCGAATGTAAAATTGGGATTATGCCGGGTTATATTCATAAACCCGGTCCGGTGGGAATCGTTTCGCGTAGTGGAACCTTGACCTATGAAGCTGTACATCAGTTGACAACGAGAGGAATCGGACAATCGACCGCAGTGGGTATTGGCGGTGATCCAGTGCTTGGTACCAATTTTATTGATTGTCTTAAAGCATTTAATGAGGATCCGGAAACCAAAGCGGTGGTGATGATTGGCGAGATTGGTGGAACAGCTGAGGAAGAAGCAGCAGAATGGATCAAGCAGAATATGACCAAACCAGTTGTTGGCTTTATCGGAGGTCAGACTGCGCCTCCTGGAAAGCGAATGGGGCATGCTGGTGCAGTCATCTCAGGTGGTAAAGGAACAGCTGCTGAAAAGATTGCAACCTTAAAACGCTGTGGAATCCGCGTAGCACCAACACCAGCTGTAATTGGCGAAACATTGGTGGAGTTGCTTGAGGAGAAAGGAATTCTAAATGAGTTTATTTCTTAGGCGTATGGAAGAAGGGGCTTTTGATGGAGTCCCTTTCTTTGGCGGTATACTTTTTTGAATATTTTTTATAATTTCTGCTGATGTTGAGGTGATCCATGTCATGGATCGTTGGCATTTGATTGCATTGCATCAAATTGCGGGAGTGGGCTGGCAGACAATTGCTCGCTTATTTGAAAATGGATGGGTTCCGGGTGAAGAGATCCGTCCATCTGTGCTTGCTTCACTGGCACAAGTAGGAGTCCCCAAAAAAGTATTGCAACGAATTCAAGCAAAATTTCGGCCTTCGTTTATCAAACAAGTTAAGCAAGCCTGTGAAGAGCGGAAAATTGTTGTCATTACCTACTTCGATTCGCAATATCCTCCCTATCTGAAAGAGATCCCTCAGCCACCTTGGGTTTTATATGTTCGGGGGGATGTCGAATTGTTACAATCACCGAGCCTTGCCATTGTGGGCGCAAGGAAACCATCTACATATGGCATACAAACAACGCGAAAATTTGCTAGCGGCTTGGTTGCAGAGGGCTTGACCATTGTCAGTGGCATGGCTTATGGCATTGATACGGAAGCGCATCAAAGCGCACTTGAGCATGATGGAAAAACCATTGCTGTACTCGCCTCAGGCGTGGATGTGGTTTATCCGAAGCGCAATCGAAGTTTGTATCAAGAGATCATCAAGCATGGAACCGTTTTGTCTGAATCGCCGCCTGGAACCAGTCCTAAGCCTGGCTTATTTCCACAGCGCAACCGGTTGATTAGCGGATTGAGTTTGGGCACATTGGTGGTGGAAGCAGCCAAAAATAGTGGATCATTGATTACGGCTAATTGCAGTTTGGAACAAAATCGGGAAGTATTTGCCGTTCCGGGCCCGATTCATTCTCCTTTAAGTGCGGGGACTTTACAGTTGATTCAGGAAGGGGCAAAATGTGTTGTTACACTTCAAGATATTTTGGATGAACTTCCTTCGATTCAAATAAGGTCGAAAAAACAGAAAAAAAGAGCAGTCCAATTGAATAATCAGGAAGAAAGGTTGTTATCCTATTTAGGAGATGAACCGATGCATATATCGATGATACTGGAAAAAGTTTCCGAAGAATTTTCGGTCGGTCAGATTCATCAGTTATTGCTATCATTGGAATTAAAACAAATGATCACACAACTGGCTGGACAACATTATGTTCGACGCGAGTGTTGAATGGATTGACAAAATGCGTAACACTCGAAATAATAGGAGAATCATATTGATTTGAGGGAGGGCTTCATGATAGCAGATTCATTAGTCATTGTCGAATCACCAGCAAAAGCAAAAACCATTCGTAAATATCTAGGCAAAAAATACATCGTGAAAGCCTCCATGGGACATATACGCGATTTGCCGAAGAGTCAATTGGGTGTGGATATAAAAAATAAATTTTTGCCGAAATATATTACGGTGCGTGGAAAAGGAAGCATTTTGAAAGAGCTGCGCAATGCTAAGAAAAAGGTTAAACAGGTNTATCTTGCCGCAGATCCTGATCGTGAAGGAGAGGCGATTGCGTGGCATTTGGCCAATAGTCTGGATATTCCCTTGGATCAAAAGTGTCGTGTGGTGTTTCATGAGATCACTAAACAAGCAGTAAAAGAAGCATTTAAGCGTCCTCGCACCATCAACATGGATTTGGTCAACGCCCAACAAGCAAGACGGATTCTTGATCGTCTTGTTGGGTATGGGATTAGTCCTTTGTTGTGGAAAAAAGTAAAGAAAGGATTGAGTGCGGGTCGCGTACAATCAGTTGCAGTCAAACTCATTATTGATCGTGAGAAAGAGATCCGAAACTTTCAGCCTGAAGAATATTGGTCAGTTACGGCCACTTTGCTGAAAGGTGATGAATCTTTTCAAGCGAAATTTTATGGCTATGGCGACAAGAAGACGGAATTAAAGAATAAAGAAGAGGTGGATAAACTTCTCGCCGCAATCAAAGGCAAAACCTTTATCGTGAAGGATGTGAAGTTATCCGAGCGAAAACGAAAACCAGCTCCTGCTTTCATTACAAGTACCTTACAACAAGAAGCAGCTAGTAAATTAAATTTCCGTGCCCACAAAACCATGTTGATTGCGCAACAGCTGTATGAAGGAGTTCCAATTGGCGATGAGGGTTCCGTGGGATTAATCACGTATATGCGCACGGATTCCACACGGATTTCGGAAACAGCGAAAGAAGCTGCTGCTGCATTTATTCAACAGCAATATGGTGACAACTACTTGGTCAAACAACCGCGTGTTGAGAAAAAGAAATCTGGAACACAGGATGCACATGAAGCGATTCGTCCCACTTCGGTTTGGCGAACGCCCAGTCAATTAAAACCCTATCTATCGCGCGATCAATACCGNCTCTATCGTTTGATTTGGAGACGATTTGTTGCTAGTCAAATGGCGGATGCTGTAATGGATGCGGTTACAGCAAGGATTCATGCAGGAGAAGCCGTTTTTCGCGCGACCGGTTCCAAGATTAAGTTTGATGGATTTATGCGAGTATATCAAGAAAGTGAGGATGAAGAGACAAAACAAGATACTGAGCGATTTCTTCCTTCGCTGGCAGTTGGTGATCGTTTGCGAAAGAAAAAGGTTGAACCTAAGCAGCATTTTACACAACCACCTCCTCGCTATACAGAAGCAAAGTTGGTGAAGGCGTTAGAGGAAAAAGGAATTGGTCGCCCCAGTACGTATGCACCGACGTTAAATACAATCCAAAAACGGGGTTATGTATTGCTGGAAGAAAAACGCTTTTTTCCATCAGAACTTGGCGAACTGGTAATTAAGCTAATGGAAGAATTTTTTCCAGAGATCCTAAATGTTGAGTTTACAGCCAATATGGAAGCTGACTTGGATAAGATTGAGGAAGGTAGAATCAACTGGATTCAAATGATCGACCAATTTTATCAGCCTTTTCAGAAGCGACTGGATATTGCCGAGAAAGAGATGGAAAAAGTTGAGATTCAAGATGAAGTTTCGGATCAGACCTGTGAAAAATGTGGACGGCCGATGGTTTACAAATGGGGGCGTTTTGGAAAATTTTTGGCTTGTTCCGGCTTTCCAGATTGTCGGAACACAAAGCCAATCCTAAAGAAAATTGGTGTTCAATGTCCAAAATGTAAAGTTGGGCAAGTAGTGGAACGCAGAGGAAGCAAGCGCAAGCGGATCTTTTATGGTTGTGATCAATACCCTGATTGCGATTTTGTTTCCTGGGATCGTCCTGTTCAACAAAAATGTCCGCATTGCGGCAGCTATATGGTCGAAAAGAAAAAGAAACAAGAGACCATACTACAATGTTCTTCATGTGCCAAAGAGNCGACTTAGGAGGAGAGCAAACATGGATCCAATCATTGTTATTGGCGCGGGTTTAGCAGGAAGTGAAGCCGCTTGGCAAATTGCCGAAAGAGGTGTTCCTGTTCGACTCTATGAGATGCGCCCCCACAAAATGACACCGGCACATCGTACGGGGCAATTTGCAGAACTGGTATGTAGTAACTCTTTTCGAGCTAACTCAATGTTGAATGCGGTTGGGATTTTGAAAGAGGAGATGCGCAGACTTAACTCATTGATTATGAAGAGCGCCGATCGGCATCAAGTTCCAGCAGGCGGAGCGCTTGCGGTTGATCGTGATCGATTTGCGGAAGAGGTTACACGGACGCTAATTGAACATCCATTGATTGAAGTAATTCATGAAGAAATTCAGCAGCTTCCAACCGGAATCACCGTTGTGGCAACCGGTCCGCTTACATCGGATCGTTTATCTGCGGAGTTGAAACGTTTAACCGGTGAAGAATATTTCTATTTCTACGATGCAGCTGCGCCGATTGTCACCAAAGAAAGCATTGATATGGAGAAAGTGTTTGTTGCTTCAAGATATGACAAAGGAGAGGCTTCATATATCAATTGTCCCATGACAGAGGAGGAATTTGAACGATTTTATCAGGCATTGGTTACGGCTGAGGTGACTCCACTGAAAGAATTTGAGAAAGCGATCTATTTTGAAGGTTGTATGCCAATCGAAGTCATGGCCAAGCGTGGGAAGAAGACAATATTGTTTGGTCCCTTAAAACCAGTTGGACTTGTAGATCCTCGTACTGGTGAGAGACCGTATGCCGTTGTTCAGCTCCGTCAAGATAATCAGGAAGGAACCCTCTATAACATGGTTGGTTTTCAGACACATCTAAAATGGGGCGCACAAAAAGAAGTGATACAATTGATTCCGGGATTGGAACATGCAGAGATTGTCCGTTATGGTGTGATGCATCGAAATACGTTTATCAATTCACCAAAATTGTTAAAACCCACTTATCAATTCCGACAAAATGAGCGGCTGTTTTTTGCCGGGCAAATGACTGGAGTCGAAGGCTATGTTGAATCAGCTGCCTCTGGTTTAATTGCTGGCATTAATGCGGCACGATTGGCAACAGGTCAAGACCCCGTCACTTTCCCACCAACTACTGTGATGGGCAGCCTCGCTCATTACATTACAACAGCAAGTGTAAAACATTTTCAACCAATGAACGCCAATTTTGGTCTGCTCCCCTCATTAGAAAATCCTTCTCGCAACAAAAAAGATCGGGCGAAGCAATATGCCTTCCGAGCGATCCGTAACATTCAGAATTTTTCACAGTCAATGAACATTTGTTCTTGATTCAGGTGGGATGGGTATGTTACCATGACGGCAAGCGCGATATACAGAACACTGTATATTGAAGAGAAATGACCCTTAACAGAATAAATGAACCATGATAGAGAAATGCAATTCATTCTCTGGCAGCAGATTCCTGCTGTTTCTTTTATCGTTATTTGTATAAAACCATGTTGTTTGCAGACAGATAGATGGGGTAAGCGAGCGAAAGGAGGAGTTTGGTGGAACATTTTCATGCAACCACCATTTTTGCGATTCGCCACCAAGGTCAAGCAGCGATCGCAGGAGATGGACAAGTCACAATTGGGAATCAGATGATTATGAAACACCGCGCCAAAAAAGTNCGCCGTCTCTATAAGGGACAAGTATTAGCGGGGTTTGCTGGTTCGGTCGCGGATGCGATTACTTTATTTGAAAAATTTGAGGGAAAACTAGAAGAATTTCAAGGAAATTTAACACGCGCAGCGGTTGAATTAGCCAAGGAATGGCGTGCNGATAAGGTTCTGCGGCGCTTAGAAGCGATGTTGATTGCTTTAAACCGAGAGACCATTTTGTTGATCTCGGGCAATGGCGAGGTAATTGAACCGGATGATGATATCCTGGCCATCGGTTCAGGTGGCAGTTATGCTTTGGCAGCCGGACGGGCGCTGAAACAGTATGCAAAAGAGATGACAGCGAAAGAAATAGCGCGTGCAGCCCTCACCATTGCGAGTGAGATCTGTGTGTTTACGAATGATCAGATTGTGTTGGAGGAGTTAGAGGCATGACAAAGGAAAAAGAGCAATTAACACCAAGACAGATTGTGGAGGAATTGGATCGATACATTGTGGGCCAACAGGAGGCGAAACGTGCGGTTGCGATCGCACTCCGCAATCGATATCGTCGCAGCAAATTACCGCGCGATATGCAGGAAGAGATTATTCCAAAAAATATCCTAATGATTGGNCCTACAGGTGTAGGAAAAACCGAAATTGCTCGGCGATTGGCGAAGTTAGTGGGCGCTCCCTTTATCAAACTGGAAGCTACCAAATTCACAGAAGTGGGGTATGTTGGCCGTGATGTTGAATCGATGATTCGAGATTTAACAGAAACAGCGGTTCGCATGGTAAAAACGGAGAGACTCAAGAGTGTAAAAGATCAAGCACGAGAGCTCGCAAATGAACGCTTATTGGAAATCTTGGTTCCAAGTAAAAAAAGTGCAGCAACGTTTAAGAATCCGTTTGAAGTCTTTTTTCAACAAAACCAGGGAGTGGATCGTCGTAGTACGTTAGATGATGATGAAATCAAATATCGTCGCAACCAATTAAGAGAGAAACTTCTTGCTGGCGAATTGGAAGACGAAATTGTAGAGATTCAAGTTGAAGAACAAACTTCATCGTTTTTTGATATGTTCGCTGGAACTGGTGCAGAGCAAATGGGCATGAACATGCAGGAAATGCTGGGCCAGTTCTTGCCAAAGAAAACAAAAAAACGTCGCTTGCCAATCCGCGAGGCGCGTGAAGTTTTGGCACAGGAAGAAGGCCAAAAATTGATTGATATGGATCAGGTCATTCAGGAAGCTTTGCAACGAGTTGAGAATTCGGGAATCGTATTTCTCGATGAGATTGATAAGATAGCTGGTAAAGATCAGTCTGGGCCTGATGTTTCTCGTGAAGGAGTTCAGCGTGATATTCTACCGATTGTCGAAGGCTCCACTGTTATGACGAAATATGGCCCTGTTAAGACTGATTATATTTTATTTATAGCTGCAGGAGCTTTCCATATCTCAAAACCATCCGATTTAATCCCAGAATTACAAGGACGTTTTCCTATTCGTGTTGAATTATCTGATCTAACAACGGATGATTTTGTACATATTTTGACAAAGCCAAAAAATGCGTTGATTAAACAATATATTGCCTTATTAGAAACAGAGAATGTTCATGTCAAGTTTACGGATGAAGCGATCCGAGAGATTGCTAAGTTAGCGGCAAAGGTAAACAGTGAAACTGACAATATTGGGGCGAGACGATTACATACGATCTTGGAAAAGTTGCTTGAAGAGCTTTCGTTTGCTGCCCCTGATCTTGGTGAGACCGAGATCACCATCACCGATGAATATGTAAAAGAACGGTTAGCGGATATTGTGGAGGATCATGATTTAAGTCAATTTATTTTGTAGGGGAGGAACCGAAGATGAATCTATTAACCAAAGCGAGACAGATTAATCGCCTATTGCAACGTTCTGCTGGTCAAGCAGTCAATTTTGATGAGATGGCCGAATTGCTAAGTGTTGTAATCGGCGCAAATATTTATGCTATTCATTATAGCGGGAAAATTTTGGGCTTTGGCATCGCCTTTGATCATAGTGAGGATGAAATGAACCAATTAATTTTAGCAGGAAAAGAAATCCCCGAAGATTTTAATGAATGGCTGCTGGGTGTCCGCGAAACTTCTTCCAATTTGGATCAAAAGCAAGCTTATCCAATTGTCAACCGTGATCAGAACATGGAGCAACGATATACAACCGTGGTTCCCATCATGGGAGGCGGTGAAAGGCTGGGAACTCTTCTGTTAACGCGGTTCGATGAAAAGTTTACCACAGAAGATTTGATTCTCGCTGAATTTGGTAGCACGGTAGTTGGAATGGAAATCTTGAGAAGGAAAATGGAGGAGAAAGAAAAAGAGGTACGAAGTCGAGCTATCGTACAAATGGCCATCGACTCGTTATCATATAGTGAGCTTGAGGCTGTTGAGCATATTTTTGATGAATTATCCGGTTCGGAAGGTTTACTTGTCGCCAGTCGTGTTGCTGATCGCGCTGGTATTACTCGGTCCGTCATTGTCAATGCTTTAAGAAAACTGGAGAGTGCCGGTGTGATTGAATCACGTTCATTGGGGATGAAGGGAACCTATATTAAGATCTTGAACGAACGACTCCTCCCTGCATTGGAAAAACTGAAGAATGCTTGATCATTTTAACTGCTGAGAAGAGCAAAGCATGTTGGGTTCCGAAATGAGCATTTTTCTGTCTTAGTTGAGGCTCGAGGTATCATTTGCAAGAAAGAAGCGGCAGTTCCAATATNGGGGTCATGTTCAAATAGGTGTATGAGTGTATATGTATTGTTGCTTTTGCAAATAAGAGAGAATATAAATAAAAAATACAATGAAGCCTCGAGTCTCCAATGTTTAGCTGCTCGACAGTAAAAGATAGGTACAATGGATACATCTTTGTAAAGTTTCTAACTGGGGGACTCGTCTGAACTTTATCAACGATTCTTGAAAGATGTTGAAAAACTTGCGAAATGTTCAAGCAGTGTGGTATATTTTTCTTTGGTGTACACCACGCACGCTGAAGGAGTGAGCAGACGGTGCTGCTTTTTAACGCAGTTTCTGTTTCTCGATGATCTTCAGCGGAGGACTAACCAAAAGGAGGACATATTGGATGGCAGTAGTCTCAATGAAACAATTATTGGAGGCTGGGGTTCACTTCGGACATCAGACCAGAAGATGGAATCCCAAGATGGAGAAGTATATTTTTACGGAACGAAATGGCATTTACATCATTGACTTACAGAAAACCGTCAAATTGATGGAACACGCCTATCAATTTGTACGGAAGCTGAGTCAAGAAGGCGGCACCATTCTGTTCGTCGGAACCAAAAAACAAGCACAAGATGCAGTGAGAGAAGAAGCAACACGGTGCGATATGTTCTATGTTAATCATCGTTGGTTGGGCGGAACCTTGACGAACTTCCGGACCATTCGCAAGCGGATTGAACGGTTGCATGAATTGGANAAAATGGAAGAAGACGGAACGTTTGACGTTCTTCCCAAAAAAGAGGTTGTATTGTTGAAGAAAGAACAGGCGCGTTTGGAGAAATTCTTGGGCGGCATTAAACAGATGAAAGAATTGCCGGATGCTGTTTTCATTATTGATCCACGCAAAGAGCGGATCGCAGTTGCCGAAGCAAGGAAATTAAATATTCCGATCATCTCCATCGTTGATACCAATTGTGATCCTGATGAGATTGATTACGTCATTCCAGGTAACGATGATGCAATTCGCGCTGTTCGGCTGTTTACGAGTAAAATTGCTGACGCTGTTTTGGAAGGTAAGCAAGGAGAACAACAAAGCAGCGTTTCATGATAGAGAACGAGGGTGGGATTGGAATGATGTATTTGACCACCCTTTTTATTTTGGTAAAGGAGGAATTGAAATGGCGATTACAGCTGCGCAAGTGAAAGAGCTACGAGAAAAAACGGGCGCAGGAATGATGGATTGTAAAAAGGCCTTAACCGAAACCAACGGTGATATGGAAAAAGCAATTGAATATCTTCGCGAAAAAGGCATTGCCTCTGCAGCAAAAAAAGCTGATCGCGTTGCTGCGGAAGGAATTGTATCTTCATACATACATGCGGGCGGACGCATTGGTGTATTGGTTGAAGTCAATTGTGAAACAGATTTTGTCGCGAAGAATAAGGAATTTCAAGATTTTGTAAAGGATATTGCAATGCAAATCGCAGCCATGAATCCAAAATACGTACGGCGTGAAGATGTTCCGGAGGAAGAGATTAATAAAGAGAAAAAGACCCTGCGTGAACAGGCCATTGCAGAAGGAAAACCAGAAAAAGNNGTTGACAAAATTGTGGAAGGACGGTTAAAAAAATATTTTGAAAGGGTTTGTTTGCTAGAACAGGAATTTGTGAAGAATACCCCAGAAGAAAAAGGACGTACTATTGATCAACTTGTGAAGGAACAGATTGCGCGTATTGGGGAAAACATCAATATTCGTCGCTTCGCTCGTTTTGAGTTGGGTGAAGGTCTTGAGAAACGTGAAGAGAATTTTGCCCAAGAAGTGATGTCGCAAGTGAAAAAGGACTAACATGAGCGCCCTAATGGACGATTTCATTTTGCGATTGAACCACTTTTGAACCTAATTTTTAGGGACACATCGTCGTGTCCCTTTTTTATCATGATCAATGTTGAAAGGAAGGGATGAGGTAAATGGTTGAGCAAATCAAACAGCAAGCTGAAGAAAAAATGAAAAAGGCGGTAGAAGTATTAAAGAAAGATTTACTCACATTACGGGCTGGAAGAGCAAATCCGGCTGTTTTGGATAAGGTTGTCGTAAGTTATTATGGAAGTGAATTACCGATCAATCAGGTGGCTAATGTTTCAACACCCGATCCTCGTACCATCGTTGTCGAACCTTGGGATAAGTCGATTCTGGCTGATGTGGAAAAGGCAATTACAAAAGCGGACTTAGGCTTTACGCCAATGAATGATGGAAAATTGATTCGCATCAATATTCCACCGCTTACGGAGGAAAGACGGAATGAATTGATTAAGGTAGCAAAGAAAATGGGCGAACAGGCAAAGGTATCAATTCGCAATGTTCGTCGTAGTGCGAATGATGAGCTGAAAAAAATTGAAAAGAATGGAGAAATTCCGGAAGATATGGCTCGACGGGAACAAGATGAAATTCAAAAATTAACCGATCGGTATATCGAAGAGGTTGATCAAATCGTAGCTGCTAAGGAAAANGAAATGTTAGAAATCTAGCATTTTGAAATACCTGCGCGTAAGATATAATGGGAAAAAGCTTGAATCTTGAGGTATTATCTGTGGAGGAATGGATATGTTAAAACGAATTGTGAATCCCGCATCCTCATCTAAAAATATTGATGAGTTAATGGCCAGCATCAGCAAAGCGCCACTTCCGCAACATATCGCCATTATCATGGATGGGAATGGAAGATGGGCTAAGAAAAGAGGGCTACCGCGTACTGCTGGACATGCTGCCGGAATGCTTCGCGTTCGTGAAGTGATTCGTGCCGCTGATGAGTTAGGTATTAAGGTATTAACACTCTATTCCTTTTCGACTGAAAATTGGAAAAGGCCAAAGCAGGAAGTCGACTATTTGATGAAATTGCCCATCAAGTTTCTTAAGACGGATCTGCAGGAATTGGTTGATCGCAATGTTCGAGTGCAAATGTTGGGAGAGCTAAGTGCCACACCTGCTATGACTCGGGATGCNCTAATTCAATTTGTCGAGCGGACCAAACATAATACGGGTTTAATCGTGAATTTTGCCATTAATTATGGCGCTCGAGATGAAATTATGCGTGCTGTTCATCACTTAATTGATGATGTACTCGCTGGCAAGATCAAGAAAGATCAATTGGATGAATCGTTGTTTGATCAATATTTGTTAACACGAGGTTTGCCCGACCCTGATCTAGTGATTCGGACGAGTGGAGAAATTCGCATCAGCAATTTTTTATTGTGGCAGATTGCTTATAGTGAATTCTGGTTTACCGATGTTCTCTGGCCAGATTTTTCAAAAAGACTACTCCTCCAAGCGATTCAGGAGTTCCAAAATCGATCACGTCGCTATGGAGCGGTGGAATAGAGACAGGGGTATACGGATGAAGAAAAGAATTATTACGGGGGTGTTGGGAGCCTCACTATTTTTAATCGCCTTATTGCTTGGCAGGTGGATTTATATTGGATTGGTTTTTTTATTGGCAACGGTAGCTTTTCTTGAATACAGTTATATGCATCGGATCAATTGGAAGTTTTCGGTTCTCATTAGTTTACTGTTGTTATGGACAATCTTACTCAGCGGACTTGCCAGTCATCAGATAATACCTCCATATGCCTTATTTCAAGAACCGAATAATTTGTTATCTTGGATGATTTTCCTCTTTTTTCTTATTGTGCTCAGTAGCAATCGATTTGACCTTCATCAAATGGCATATTTGTTTGTGGGTGCGTTATACATAGGTTATGGGTTTTCCTTTATGTTACAGACGATTTGGAAACAAAATGGTTTGATTTTAACGCTCTTTATTCTGTTGGTAACATGGGCGAATGATACATGTGCATACTTTTTTGGAAAATATTATGGCAAACATAAACCATGGCCTAAGATCAGCCCGAATAAGACATGGGAAGGATCCATTGCTGGCATGGGGGCTGGTGTTTTATTAGGCCTCATCTTAGCCACAATTTTTCCCGAGTTGGGCTCAATGGTGGCTGTCATCATGTTGGCATTATTGATTACGATTGTAGGTCAACTGGGCGATCTAATAGAATCATCCTGGAAACGAACCATTGGAGTCAAAGATTCCGGAACCATTCTTCCTGGTCATGGTGGGATTTTAGATCGATTTGATAGTTTGTTGTTAACATTTATTGTTTTGCATCTCATGGATCTCGTTTAAGGGGGGAGCGTTTTTGTCGAAGCGCATCTGTATTCTTGGATCAACCGGGTCAATTGGAAAAAGTACACTCAATGTGATCAAACAGCACCCCAACACATATGAATTGATCGCACTTGGGGCTAATGAAAACGCCGATGAAATGATTCGACAGGCAATTGAGTATCAACCAAAATATATTGCAATGGCTTCTGCAGAGGCTGCGGAACGAGTAAGAAAAGAGGTTCCGGCTCATATTCAAGTATTGGTTGGTGAAGAAGGTATTCAGGAAATTGCAAGTTTAGATGAGGTAACCTATGTTGTTTCAGCGATCGTCGGCAGTCAAGGATTACCCCCTACGCTGGCGGCGATTCGAGCTGGCAAAACTGTTGGATTGGCAAATAAAGAGACGCTGGTAACAGCGGGCCATATTGTGATCAACGAAGCGGAGAAATATGGAGCAGCAATTATTCCGATTGATAGTGAACATTCAGCTATTTTTCAGTGTCTCAATGGGGAGAATAAAAAGGAGGTCAACCGTCTTATTTTGACAGGTTCTGGTGGTTCGTTTCGGGATTGGTCACGCGAGCAATTGAAAGAGGCTACGGTTGAACAGGCGTTAAATCATCCAAATTTTGCAATGGGTCCCAAAATAACCATCGATTCAGCCACCATGATGAATAAGGGACTGGAAGTGATTGAAGCACATTGGCTGTTTGGGTTTCCTTATGAACAAATCGATGTAGTGATCCATCCACAGCAAATTATTCATTCTATGGTTGAATTTTGTGATGGTTCCGTGATGGCTCAAATGGGAATTCCTGATATGCAAACACCGATTCAATACGCGCTTACATATCCCAATCGATTGGAACTTGAGGGAGCGAAACTTGACTTTTCAACACTGTCAAGGTTAGATTTTCGAGAGATCGATTTTGAACGTTATCCAAGTATACGTTTGGCTTATGAAGCAGGACGACAAGGTGGAACTTATCCCACTGTGTTAAATGCAGCGAATGAAGAAGCTGTGGCTTTGTTTTTGAAAGGCGAAATCAAATTTCTTGAGATTGAGGTATTTGTGCAAGAAGCCTTGGATCAACATCATTCAATCTCTGATCCTTCTTTGGAAGAGATTGAACAAGCGGATCAATGGGCAAGAAACCTTGTTCGAAAGCATGTGCTTTCGTAAGGTAGTGAAAGATACTGAAGAAAGGTAAGTGAAAAAGGATGACCACTCTTATTATTTTTATACTGGTTTTGGGATTATTGGTGTTTATTCATGAGTTGGGACATTTTTTGTTCGCGAAACGTTCCGGGATCTTAGTGCGCGAATTTGCGATTGGCTTTGGCCCTAAATTATTTGCGAAACGAGTCGGTGAAACGCTGTACTCAATTCGTATTTTGCCATTGGGTGGGTACGTGCGAATGGCGGGTGAAGACCCAGAATTAATTGAAATCAAAACAGGAACAACTGTTGTGGCAACACAAAACGAAAAAGGCTTGATCGACCATCTCTATTTATATCCACCCAAACAATCTAAAGAGAATCAGCTCCTTAAGGGTCGCGTGGTAAAAGTTGATATTGAAAAGGAATTGTTCCTTTTGCTTGAAGAACATGATCAGAAATATCGCTTTGATCCACAAGCAATTATCCACTTTGATCCCAAAACGGAGATACAGATTGCCCCCATTGATCGACAGTTTGGTGCGAAAACAGTGGGACAAAAGGCCATGACCATCTTTGCTGGCCCTTTGTTCAACATTCTGCTGACTATTGTTTTGTTTATACTGTTTACCATGATGACTGGTGTTCAATATTTGATAGTTGATAAGGTTCTGCCTGGAAAACCTGCTGATCTTGCTGGCATTAAGACCGGAGATAAAATCGTAGCTATCAATGGAAAAAGCGTAAGAACAAGAGATGGCTATTACTATCATCTTGTCAGTGATCCCAATAGAGAATTGCAGCTTACAATTGAGCGCGGTCAGCAGAGAATTACCTTGCCGATCAAACCGGTGAAGGAAGATGGAGTTTATCAGATTGGCGTACACCTTGCTTATCAAAAGGCAGACTTTCTAACAGCCATTCAGCAAGGATTTNTTCAAACTGGCGAATGGACTATGATTATGCTGGACAGTTTCAAAAAATTAATTACCGGTCAATTGTCGATCAATAGCTTAGGTGGACCTGTGCAAATGGGGCATACGACAGGAAAAGTAGCGGAAGCTGGTATTCAACCATTGATCAAATGGATGGCTTTGCTTAGCTTGAATTTGGGAATTGTTAACTTATTGCCAATCCCAGCATTAGATGGAAGCCGCCTCATTTTTATCGGTTTAGAAGCACTNAGAGGTCGTCCGATTAATCCCAATAAAGAGAGTTTGGTTCATTTTGTTGGTTTTGCCTTTTTGATGCTGTTGATGTTGATCGTCACTTATAACGATATCATGAAAGTCTTTTTTGGTAAGTAAAAAAGGAATAGAGTGTTTTTGGAAATACTATTGCTACTCGTAATGGCTTCAAAGACATGCGAAAGCGCCAATCCTGGATAACTGCTTTATATACAATGAAAGGCTCGAGGCAATGATCGGTGAATGGTAGAATAGAGACAGAACGGAAAGTAAAGGGTTTACAGAAATTTGCCGACTGAAAGCCCACGGTTTGAATCGTGGGATGAAAGGCGGCGTTGCTCGGTAATCCCTTTATGGGATTGCCAA
>JGI1652J44930_10000388_pt1 | contig 17384 bp, 19 predicted proteins | sample NewIslsDNAsample_FD_44930 | JGI IMG/M metagenome (IMG submission 44930)
TTAAAAGAACTGGTGCAGACGATTCAACAGTTTATCCATGAACTGCAGCCCCAGCAAAACCAATATTCAAAATACAATCGGTTTCCTTACGACTATTGAATAACCTAGCAGGAAAGCTAGGTTTTTTTATTTGGATAAAATTTTTGTTTAGGCAGACAATAATGACAAAGAAAGGAGGATGTCATTTGCAAACCGTTATTACGCTTCTGTTGGCAAGCTCTATGTTCGTGTTTTCGGGGAACGGAATATTTCAGGAGAACATTACGAGCTATTTCAGTGTCAGTGACGTAAAAATCAATTACAAAATCAAAGGAAAAGACGTATACATTGAATGCATTATCCCGAATTTTTCTTTTCAGAATGAACATGATGAGGAAAATCTAGAGCGAGGAAATGTCCACGTCTTTTTAAACAACAAAAAATATAAAGAAGTGAATCAAGCGGCGTTTATTTTAAAAAATTTGCCGTCAGGCAACCATAAAATTACCTTAAAGTTCCTGAATGATGATGGAACGCACCGATTTTCAAAAAGCTTTTACGTCCATATCCAGTAACGAAAAAAGTCATGTGCAAATACATGGCTTTTTCATGTTTTGTATTTCGTTTTTAATTTTTATATAATAATTCGTGAATGGATTGGAGGGTGTAATGGTTGGTAGCTACTACTGATTTCGCAGAGCTGATTGAAAATTCTGAATTGTTAGCGGATTATATTACGCAATCCGAAATTGCGTTGAATTATAAAAAAGCGAAAAAACAGTTGGATGAAGATATTGAAGCGCAACAATTAATTCATCAATTTGTTAAAATGAAAGTAAAATATGAAGAAGTTCAACGTTTTGGAAGATATCATCCGGATTATGAAACTGTGATGGCAGAAATTCGGAAATTGAAACGGGAACTTGATTTACACGAAACTGTGGCAAAATTTAAAAAAGCAGAAAAAGATCTGGAACAGCTGCTGAATGAAGTGAGCCGCATTATTGCAGATGCGGTATCTCCGCACATTAAAGTTCCGACCGGGAACCCATTTTTCGACAATCGAACTTGTCAAGGGAATTGTGGTGGTGGTTGCAGATGCCAATGAAAGAATCAAAACTGATCGATGAACGAATCGGATTGTCCGTTTGGTTAAATTCATTAAAACATATTCGTCATATTCGTCGTTTCGGACATATTATTTACGTTTCCAAAAAAATGAAATATGTCATTTTATATTGTGCGAAAGCGGATCTGGAAAGGACGATTGAAAAACTGAATGCTTTTCCGTTCGTTAAATTGGTTCAGCCTTCCTATCGTCCGTATTTAAAAACAGATTATGAGAAAGTCCACAATCACGGTGAAAAAATTTTGAATTAATATAAAAAAATTCCTGCAGATTGAAAGCCTGCAGGAGCCTCAATCCATTGAGGCAATGGGAGAGGAGAATCGGATAAAGCTTATGGGGAAAGTAAGCTTATTCCGACGTTGGCGCAACATCTGCGAAAGATGTTGTCATTTGCAGTATTTCCAGAACAAAAACTCGTTATACGTGTTTTTTATTTATCGATCCTATCGGTTTGTGGTAGGATAGTTGTTGAATACATTCGATATATTGGAGTGTACCCTGTGAGAATTATTGCAGGCGAACGAAAAGGGCTGCCTTTAAAATCAGTCCCTGGAGAGTCGACAAGGCCAACAACAGACAAAGTGAAAGAAGCGATTTTTAATATGATCGGCCCTTACTTTGACGGAGGTTTAGGGTTGGATCTATATGCTGGCAGCGGATCCTTAGGAATTGAAGCGTTAAGCAGAGGGCTGTCGAAAGTAATTTTTGTCGATCGGGACTTAAAGGCTGTTCAGACGATTAAATTTAATTTAAAGCGCTCACAATATGCAAGCAGCGCAGAAGTGTATCGAAATGACGCAAAAGCTGCTCTAAGAGCTTTAAAAAAAAGGAATTTAAAATTTTCCTATATTTTTTTAGATCCGCCTTATAACCGAAATTCCATAAAGAATGAAATCGAATCGATTTACCATTACCAATTGCTTGAAACTGATGGAAAAGTGATCGCAGAGCATTCATCCAAACAGGAATTGCCGGAAACGATCGAAAAACTTGAAAAGCAAAAATTCGAAATATATGGGAATACCGCGATTTCGATTTATGCATTTAAGGAGGAGTAAAGGGAAATATTATGAAAACCATCGCAGTTTGTTCAGGTAGTTTTGATCCAGTCACGTTAGGACATCTTGATATTATCAAACGAGGTTCGCAAGTATTTGAAAAAGTGATTGTTGGCGTTTTGAACAATATCAATAAAAAGCCGTTGTTTACGGTTGAAGAGCGTCTGGAAATGCTGAGGGAAGCAACAAAAGATTTACCAAATGTTACGGTTGATTCGTTCGACGGCCTATTAATTGATTATATGAGAAAAGTGAATGCGAAAGTGATTTTGCGTGGGTTGCGCGCGATTTCAGATTTTGAATATGAAATGCAAATCGCAGCGATGAATCGCAAATTAGATGAAGAAATTGAAACGTTTTTTATTATGACGAAAAATGAGTATTCGTTTTTAAGTTCAAGCATCGTAAAAGAAGTTGCAAAATATAATGGCGACGTGTCAGGCCTCGTGCCGCCTGTCGTTGAAAAAGCATTGAAAGAAAAATTTTCTTCGTAAACATTCCCCGTTTAAGCGGGGTGTTGTTTTTTAAAGCGAATAAAATGCAATGTGATAAAAATGCTTAATGCTATAACCGTAAATAACGAACCGTAAGAATTAAAAACTATCCAAAAATCCTGTGAATGCAGCTGTTGTGGTGCGGAAACGGGAACGTAGGAAAACATATATTTTTTGTCTAGAGGATGCCATAATACAAACGTAAAAAAAACGGCATACAACCCGTGCAAAATTCTTGCGGCAAAATACGGCAAAAACCGGATTTGCGCTTCAGCCAGCAAACTGGCTACCTGCGCTTGAATGGAAAAACCGTTAAAACCCAGGATAAAACTTATGATCATCATCTGATGCAGCAAGCTAACGTTTTCTGTTTCGCTTACGAGCTTTGAACCATTTGTGATTTCAAGCAAGCCGGCAAGAAAAGGGACGCTGAGCTCTTCTGGAATTGAAAACAAGGACAAAACGTTTGCGAATATAAAAGCTAGAAAATCGATTGCGTGAATATAAGAAAGTACATTGTTTAAAACGGAAAAAAGGGTGATAAACCCTCCGATCATCAACATTGTCTGCATAGCGGAATTTACAGCATCACTTAGCTTTTTTCCAAACGGCCGCCTGTCGCTGGTTCTTTTGATATGCATTTCATGGAATGCTTGTGAAAGTGAAAAAGAAGTTTTGTGTTTTGCGAATTTTTCTTTTTTTTGACCGTGAAAACGCATTGTAAACCCGACGAACAAGTTTCCTAAATAATGGCTTGCCATAATCAGGATTGCAAGCGAAGGATTGTGAAAAAGACCGACCGCAATCGCTCCGCTCATAAATAACGGGTTGGATGAATTCGTAAACGAAACGAGTCGTTCGGCTTCAATTGCAGAAATTTGTTTTTCCTGCTTCAAGCGTGCGGTAAATTTCGCTCCTGCCGGAAATCCTGAAACGATGCCCATCGACAAAACAAAACCGCCTACACCGGGAACGCGAAACAACGGCCGCATGATCGGTTCAAACAGAACGCCGATAAAGTGAACGATTCCGAGACTAAACATCATTTCTGCGAGAATAAAAAAAGGAAACAGGGATGGAAAAACGATATTCCCCCAAAGCTGAATTCCCTGAAGCGCTCCTTGTATCGAATGTCTGGGAGAAATAATCATACATATTGCGATTAAAGAAGCGGTTATTGCTAATATGAATGTTTTCGCTTTCGCTGCCATTGGACTTTATTCTCACCACTCATTTTCCATATCAGTTTGTCCGTATATTACACTATACGTATTGATTCTTTTCTTTAGACCTGAACAAAGAGGTGAGAATATGAAACCGAAAATCGGCCTTGCCCTGGGAGCTGGCGGTGCGAGAGGGCTTGCTCATATCGGTGTCATTCAAGTGCTGGAAGAACATCGAATTTCTGTCGATATGGTTGCAGGCAGCAGCATCGGTTCATTAGTAGGCGCGTTATATGCGATGGGTCATGACGGAAATACGCTGGCGCGTTTTGCCCAGTTATGCCGTGAGAAATTTTTTTATGATTTTACCGTGTCGAAAATGGGAATTATTCAAGGCAATAAAATTAAAGAGCTTTTGTCTCTTATTACGCAGCGAAAACGCATCGAAGAGTTGCCGATTCCGCTTGCGATTGTGGCGACCAACTTAACGAATGGGGAAAAAGTGTTGTTTCGAGAAGGGTATGTTGCTGACGCAATTCGCGCAAGCATAAGCATTCCTGGGATTTTTGTGCCGGTTGAAATGGACGGCAAATTGCTCGTCGATGGAAGTGTCGTTGATCGAGTACCAGTATCGGTAGTAAAACAAATGGGAGCAGACATTATTATCGCTGTTGATATCAGTACGTTAAAAAAGAACGTCCAAGTCAATTCGATCGTGGATGTCATGCTCCAAAGCATTGATATAATGCAGCATGAAATAGTCCGCTTTCACGAATTAAATGCGGATATTGTCATTCGTCCGAACGTGAGTGAATATAGCTTGCGTTCATTTGAATCCGTGTCAGAATTAATTCAGCTGGGGAGAGAAGCTGCAGAAAATCAACTTGCAAAAATTAAAGAAAAGATTGCAAGTTGGAAGGAGTAAGAGATTGTTAATGAAAAAAACAGATCGATCCCGTATCAGACGTCGAATTTATGCGCTTTTCATTTTTTTGCTGATCTTTATTGCATTGTTTTATATCAGGCTGCCTTATTATGTCACTTATCCCGGCGAAGCCGAGCCGCTCGATAAGATGATAACGGTTGAAGATGGCCACAAAGAAAAAGGAGATTTTATGCTTACGACGATTCGCCTGGGAAAAGCTTCCGTGATTCAATATATTTTCGCTCATTTTAACAAATATCATATGATTTATCCTGAACATCAAATTAAACGTGACTGGGAAAGCGATCGAGATTACGATCACCGGCAGTTGAAAATCATGGAAAATTCACAGCAAATTGCAACAATCGTTGCTTTTCAGTTAGCGAACGAGCCGATTGAGGTTCGCAATGAAGGTGTAATTGTATCCGGAACGATTAAAGAAATGCCGGCCGATAAAAAGTTGCAGGCAGGCGATGTAATCATTGCTGTTGATGATAAAAAGATTGATGAGGCAAGCAAGCTGCTCGCTTATTTAAAAGACAAAAAGGAAGGCGACGTTGTGCAGTTAACGATTGAACGAAATAACAAACGGAAAAAAATCATCCTTCCGATCGAAAAATTTCCAAGCAAGTATGCAGCAAGTAAAGATGATTTACGATATGGAATCGGAATCGTCGGCCCCGTTACAAAAACGGTTGTTCATACGGAAAAACAAGTAACGTTCGATACCGATAACATCGGCGGTCCTTCAGCCGGCCTTATGTTTACGCTTGAAATCTACAGCCAGTTAACGGAAAAAGATGTGACGAAAGGATACAAAATTGCGGGAACAGGTGAAATTTTCGAAGATGGAAAAATAGGAGCGATCGGCGGCATTGCCCAGAAAGTGGTTGCCGCTCATAAAGCAGGCGCAGACATTTTTTTTGCTCCAGTTTCAGGAAATAATTACGAAGATGCGAAAAAAGCGGCAAAAGACATTGATACGAAAATGAAAATCGTGCCTTTAAAAAAAGTATATGAAGCGCTCGATTATTTGGAAAAGCTAGAGCCGAAAAATTGAATTGGATATTGAGTGTATTCCATTTGAATGAACTGTTCCCGGATCGGAGAAGGGAAAGCCATCGCATAAGTATGTGCGGCAATAACATCATGTTTTAGCAAACGATGATGTTCTTTGGAATAATTTGAAATTAAAGGCAAATTGAGTGCTTTTTTTCGCTGGTTTAAATATGATTGGCCTTTTTCCGTCATTCCTAGCAAGCGAATGTAGCTCGCTGTTTTTGATTCATGGGCTTCATGAAGTTCGGTTTTTTTTGCGTTTGTAAGAATATGCGTGCACATCCGTTGCAGTCTTGTCCATGTAAATCGTTTTGTTTTGACGAGCTCGAAAAACTGTTGAAAGGACCGCGCCTGTTTGATTTTGTCAACAAGCCGGTATTCAATTCCTTCTTCGATTTCGTAAATTGCATTCAAATCATCGGGGGTTGTCGTTAGCAGTCTGTATTTCAGCAAATGAAAAAAATCTTCCCAGTGAACAAGTTTTCCAGTCATTTCATATTCTTCGTTTAAAATTTGAAACGTCGAATCGGGAACGAACGGTTTTATCGCATGTAAATTTTTCGTTTCGATAAATTGATTGCGGATGCTTGTTGCGCTTGCAATCGAAGCGTCATTCGGCAATGGATCATGATACCCTGATTTCGTTCGGGCAATTGTGAGCGGTTTGATTGACGATTTTTTATCTTGCAAGGCTTTCACGTAATGGAAGCCTAAAATATTGTTCGGCAAGCTCAGGTCGAGAATATGTGCTTTTTTTATTTGCTGAAACGCATTCGCTGCCGCTTTTGGATAACTGACGCCTTTTTTTATTTCCTGTTTGATTAAATGATTCAATTCATCTTCATGTTCGCGATAAAAATCTAGCAGTTCCAAAAAAGATTCAATTTTTCCTTCTTCGCTCCCAAAACAGATAGAATCGACGTTCAGTTCATGAAGAATTGAAATGGCGCCGCTTGCAAATATTTCAGCTTTTTGCGTGGCGAAAGCATAAGGAAGTTCAATAACGATATCGACGCCGCCAGCCAAAGCCATTTTCGTCCGCGCCCATTTGCTGGCAAATGCAGGTTCTCCGCGCTGCAAAAAATATCCGCTCATGACAGCGACGACGATTTCAGCATCGCTTGCTTTTTTTGCTTCGTTGACATGATAGGCATGTCCGTTATGGAAAGGGTTATATTCGACAACGATTCCGACGGATTTCACATTTATCAAATCCTCTCAAATTGGAGAATATTATAATGGATCATACAAAGAATTATACTAAAAGTTAAAAATATCGCAAAGATTGCATTGACAATGAGATGAATGAAGGTTATAATTACACTTGTTGTTTCGAGGTGATCGCCTTGCAATGGGCAGTTGAAGAATTAAAAAGACTTGGAAGTCAACCATTAACGTTTGATGAATACGTTAATGTTGACGATTTAGCTGACGAAAACAGTGAAATTCGTCAAATTTCGCCAGTGCGTGTTCAAGGTCATGTAACAGTGACGAAAACGTTAATTTCTTTCCATTTACATATTTCTGGAAAAATGGTGCTTCCCTGTTCATTGACACTGGTAGATGTCGATTATCCTTTTTCAATTGAAACGATCGAATCGTTTCAACTCAATGAACACGTTCAAATCGATGAAGCAGAAAATGAGTACATTCATCCTGTCGAAGGGCAGTTCATTGATTTGAAGCCTATCATTAAAGAAAATGTTTTGCTTTCCATTCCGATGAAAGTCGTTCATCCAGATGCAAAAATTACGGAGTCTGGTGAAGGCTGGGAATTTGTAACCGGAGAAAAGAAAAAAGATGCAATTGATCCAAGAATGGCGAAACTAGCTGAATTTTTTAATAAAGACAAGCGCAAGTAAAGGAGGTAAGAGCGATGGCAGTCCCTTTTCATCGTACGTCAAAAAGCAAAAAGCGCATGAGACGTGCTCATTTGAAATTAAAAGTTCCTGGCATGGTAACTTGCCCGAACTGCGGTGAATATAAATTATCGCATCGTGTTTGCAAATCTTGCGGCACTTATAAAGGTGATCAAGTTATCGAATCATAAAGGAAAGTGGAGAGTGAATTCGCTCTCTGCTTTTTTTTATAAAAGAAGGGGGCGTTCATATTGAAAACGATTCGTTGGGAACGGCAAGGCGGCATTTCCTGGGTGACATTAAATCGACCGCAGGTTCGGAATGCGGTTAATTTTGAAATGATGGATGAATTGAATGCTGCTCTTTCCGAAATTGAAAAGACAGAAGACAAATTGTTAGTGATTACTGGGGCAGGAGGACAAGCATTTTGTTCTGGCGGAGATTTGTCATCTTTTCATTCGCTGCATACAGAAGAAGAAGCGCTTTCGATGCTTTCAAAAATGGGCCAGGTGCTAAAGAGATTGTTTCTATTTAAAAAACCGACCGTTGCTTTATTAAATGGAGCTGCGGTTGGCGGCGGCTGCGAAATAGCGGCAGCTTGCGATCTCCGCATTGCAAAAAAGAACATAAAATTCGGCTTTGTACAAGGAAAGTTGGGAATTACGACTGGCTGGGGCGGCGGCACGATGCTATTTGAACGCGTTCCGTCTTCCGTAGCAATTGATTATTTGTGTTCTTCTCAATTGATAACGGGCGAAAAAGGTTATGAAGATGGGTTTATACATTTACTTTTGGACGAAGAAGGCGATCTAAAAGAAGCATGTGAAAAAGCGCTTGAGCCATTCATCAGCAAAAGCCTCGGTGTGTTGGAGGCGTATAAACAGATGTGGCTTCGCCGTTTGGACACGGATAAAATCTTGAGGAATATCGATGATGAAATTCGCACTTGCGCAAAACTTTGGGAATCCGATGAACATCATGAAGCGGTTCGAAATTTTTTAAATAAATAGATTTTTGATTCTATCTTCTCTATTAATCGCATACGATATGAATAAATCAATACGTTTAGCGAAAGGAGAAGATAGAATGAGCGCTCAACGCCAAGATGCTTGGACGGAAGAAGAAGATTTAATTTTAGCTGAAACCGTATTAAAATACATTCGAGAAGGAAATACTCAGTTAGCCGCTTTCAAGGAAGTTGGCATGAAATTGTCAAGAACGGCTGCGGCATGTGGATTTCGTTGGAACTCAACGGTCCGGAAAAAATATGAAAAAGCGATTCAATTGGCAAAACAGGAACGGAAAAAACGGTTGTTAACGGAAAATCGCGAGCTGAAAAAACAAAACCTGACACTGGATGATGTGATCGAGTTTTTAAAAACGTTTTCAAACAGCAACGAAACGCTTATCCAATTNAAAAATGAAAATGAGAGACTTAAAACAGAACTGGAGAAACTGAAAGCAGATTATGAAGAAAAACTAGCCAAGCTAAAAGAAGAAAATGAAATGCTAAAGAAAGAATATAAAGCGATGTTTGAAATTATTGATAGAGCAAGCAAAGTTGTTTCATTTAACAATGACTAATACAAACGTACGATTCGCTCTTAACTTTGACTGAAAATGGAAGTTAAGAGCTTTTTTCGTTTTAAATATCAAGCATTTCAATACGTAAAGCGCAGTGAGATGTGCTACAATATTCACCGTAAGTTTTTAGTAGAATGGAAAAAGGGGTATCGATGTGGCCGTTTCAGTTATCGGTGCTGGTTCAGTCGGGCTTTTGTTTTCTGCTTATTTAAAAAAAGCGAATGTTGATGTGAACTTGTATACCCGGACCAAAGAGCAGGCGGAAATTATCCACAAAGAAGGATTACATTTATTCGTTAACGACGCTGAATTTAGTTATAAAGTTCAAGCGAAACCNATTACGGCTGTTGACACGCTCGATGACGAAATTATTCTTGTTGCGGTGAAACAATATCAACTGAACAATTTAAAACAAATATTACGAAAAAATAGCAAAGGCAAAATTTTTTTATTTCTTCAAAATGGTTTAGGTCATTTGTCGTTTCTGAAAGAATTGCACGATTGTCAAATTTTCCTTGGAATGGTTGAGCATGGCGCTAAAAAAATTGCTGCAAATAAAGTCATTCATACAGGAATCGGAACAACGAACATTGCCCGCTTTACGAACAGCCAACCGTTAGATGAACCAACTTTTTACCATAAATGGAATCAGGAACAATTTCCGTTTGCATATCGGTCGGATTGGTATGAAATGGTTGCCCGCAAACTCGTTGCCAACGCGGTCATCAATCCGTTAACTGCGATTTTTCGTGTAAAAAACGGCCAGTTGCTGACAAATCCTTATTTAAAACAAATGATGCACTCGTTGTGGCTTGAAACGGTTGAAGTGTTGCGATTGCAATCGGAAGAGCTGTGGGATTACCTCGTTGACATATGCCGGAAAACACAAGCGAACGAATCTTCCATGCTGAGGGACATTCAGGCGAAACGACCGACAGAAATCGATGCGATTAGCGGCTATATTATTGAACGAGCAAAATCGCAAAATATATATGTGCCATATACGACGTTTGTTTATAACAGTATTAAAGCGTTAGAGTGTGAAAACAGATCATCGGACAAAAAGGAAGGAATGCAAAATGATCGTTGAAGAATGTAAGCTTCCAAAAGCGAATCAGCTTGTCGCAGATTATCTAGCAGGTGAGATAAACGCACAACGTTTTTTCGATTATGATTATCGAGATTTGGATACGTATTTGCTTCGCGTACGCGATTTAAAAGAACAGATTTTTCCGCGTGAAGCACTTGTTGAACATTTGTTGACATTTAACCGGAAATTTACATCGCATCCGAACGTATTTGAAAATATTGAAAAACTGCGTTTGGATAACAGCGCGGTTGTCATCACCGGGCAACAGGCGGGGTTTTTAACAGGCCCTTTGTATACGATCTATAAAGCGGTTTCTACTGTTATGTTGGCAAAACAGTTGGAAGAAAAGTTAAACATACCAGTTGCTCCCGTATTTTGGGTTGCGGGAGAAGATCATGATTTTCAGGAAGTCAATCACGTTTGGGTATTTCACGATCAATTGGAAAAAGAAATTTACCGCGATTTTCGCAATGAAGGAAAGCCGATCTCGATGATCGCTATCGATAAAAAGCGGATGGAGCAATGGCTAGATCGCGTTTTTTATGCATTCGGTGAAACAAAACATTCAAAACACGTACTTGATTTTGTGCGACAAAAACTTGAAGTTTCACATACGGTAAGCGACTTTTTTATTCGGATTATGTCTTCATTTTTCGAAAAGCACGGGTTAATTTTTGTCGATTCAGCAAATGAAGAGTTAAGAAACATTGAAGCGGCTTTTTTTCATGAACTTGTTAAGCGTAATGAACAATTGAGAAATCGTTTCCATGAACAATCAGAAGAAATCGTCCGTTTTGGTTATCCGTTGGGTGTTGATGCCGAACGTGAATGCGTGCACTTGTTTTATCATGATGGAGAAAAAAGACGGCTGCTTTATGAAGAAAACGGATTGTATCAATCGAAAGACAAAGCAATTGCATTGACAAAGGAAGAACTTGTGAAAATCTGTTCCCAGTCGCCTGCAAAATTGAGCAACAACGTCGTAACCCGTCCGTTAATGCAGGAATATTTGTTTCCAACGCTTGCATTCGTAGCCGGTCCCGGTGAAATTACGTATTGGGCTCAACTAAAATCTTGTTTTCATCTGTTCAATAAAAAAATGCCGCCGATCGTGCCGCGAATGCATGTAACAATTGTAGAAAGAAACGTGCACAAATTGATTCGGAAATTTAACTTGTCTTTGGATGAGATCCTGTCATCAGGCGTCAGCAAGTACCGTGAAGAATGGTTCAAACAGCAAAAAGGCGATAAAGCTCAACAAGTGATGGCTGAAGTGAAAGAAATGGTTGATCTTGCACATGCAAAATTACGAAAGTTTGCGTGGGAAACCGATCATAATTTAGGCCAAATTTCGGAAAAAAACCGGCAATTGATCTTGCAGCAGCTTGATTATATGGAAAAACGGATCGAAAAATTTTACGAAGACCGCTTTTCAAAAGAATTATCTGCTTTCAATGAAATTGAGGCGCATATTCTGCCAAACGGCAATCTGCAGGAAAGAGTGTGGAATATTTTTTACTATGCAAATCAATACGGCATCGCATTTATCGATAGTTTATTTATCAAACACGAACTGGGACATGCAAAACATCATATATTGTATATTTAGAATCTTGCCTTTTCGGGCAAGATTTTTTTGTGGAAATTTTTAAAAAAAAGGTGGTAGATTGTGGGGGAATGTGGTAAATTAAAATAAGAAAGTGGGGTGCAAGTTGGGCCATGTTCATGGGGGAATTTGAACATAACATCGACGAAAAAGGCAGAATGATTATTCCAGCTAAGTTCCGTGATGAACTTGGCTCAACGTTTGTGCTCACGCGAGGTTTAGATCAGTGCATCTTTGGCTATCCTTTAGAAGAATGGAAAATATTAGAAAACAAACTGAAAATGCTACCGTTTACAAAAAAAGACGCTAGAGCGTTCACGCGATTCTTTTTTTCTGGAGCGACGGAATGTCAATTGGATAAGCAAGGGCGAGTAAATATTCCTCCAACGTTGAGAAGATACGCACAATTGGAAAAAGAATGCACGATCATTGGAGTTTCCAATCGAATTGAAATTTGGAACAAACAAATCTGGGAATCCTATTACACGGAATCTGAAGAATCGTTTGCAGAAATTGCGGAAAGTTTAATCGATTTTGAGATGTAAGTGGGAGCGATATGTTACACAAAACGGTCTTGCAAGAAGAAGCAGTCGAACAGCTAAATATCAAACCGGATGGAATATATGTCGACGCCACATTTGGAAGAGGAGGACACAGTTTAAAAATTTTAGACAAGCTGTCGGATAAAGGACATTTATATGCATTTGATCAAGACGCTGATGCCAAAAGCTACGCTGAAAAACATTTTTCACGGTTTCCGAATTTTACGTTTATCCATGAAAATTTCAGGAATTTGAAAGCTTCTTTAGCTGATTTGAACGTCGAGAAAGTACATGGCATTTTATTCGATCTTGGCGTCTCATCGCCACAGCTCGATGAAAGCGAGCGAGGTTTCAGCTATCAGTACGATGCGCCTTTGGATATGCGCATGGATCAACGTTTGAAATTGACTGCATCAACCATCGTGAATGAATGGGAATATGAAAAACTCGTTACGATTTTTTTTCAATACGGCGAAGAAAAATTTTCCAAGCAAATTGCGCGGAAAATTGAACAGGCAAGACAGCGGAAACCGATTGAAACGACTGGAGAATTGGTTGACATCATTAAAGATGCGATTCCTGCACCTGCGAGAAGAAAAGGCGGACATCCGGCTAGACGGATTTTTCAGGCGCTTCGAATTGCGGTTAACGATGAGTTGAACGCGCTTGAATCTGCATTGAAACAAAGCATCGATTTGTTGGAACCGGAAGGAAGAGTTGCGGTTATTACATTTCATTCTCTGGAAGATCGGATTTGTAAAACGATCTTTAAAGAAGCGAGTCAAGTACCGGCTTTGCCTCGCGGTATTCCCGTAGTGCCGGAAAGCTGTCGGCCGATATTGAAAGTGATAACAAAAAAACCGATTTTACCGAGCGAAGAGGAAATCCAAAAAAACCATCGGGCACGTTCAGCGAAGCTGCGGGTGGCAGAAAAACTGTAGGAAGCAAAACTTGGGGGGATTGGTTAAATATGAGCAATGTCGCATATCAAATTCGTGAACGACGTGAACAGCGCCAACAGGAGCGAGTCAATAAATCATCGACAGTCATTGTCGAAAAAGGTAGAATAACAAAAGGGGAAGTTATGCTGCTAACTTTTTTAGCATTGATATTTTTCGCCGTATCTGTTTTAGTCATAAACAACTATGCGACGATTCATTCCTTAAATCGAGAAGTTCACGCACTTGAGTCTGAAATTGAAAACAAGCAACGAATCAACGATGATTTAAAACTTCAAGTGACAGAATTAAGCGAACCGGATCGGATAATGAAAATCGCAAAAGAAAAATTAGGATTAACGTTGAATGAAAACAATGTAAAAGTGATCGGCAATTAAATTAAATGAGAGAGAACCTCTTGTTAATGCGAGCGTGAGTATTGATGAAGCAGGCAAAAAATCCGAATATCAACCGCGGAGCAGCAGCCATTTTACTCATTTTTTTGCTGCTCTTTCTTTTATTGTTTTCACGTTTTTTATATATCGAAGTGACAAAAACCGTGAAAGGCCATGAACTTGAAACGCTAGCGAAAAGCATGTGGACGGAAACAAAAACGATCGAAGCGCAGCGAGGCGTGATTTACGATCGGAAAGGAAACGTCCTCGCTCAGGATATTCCGTCCTATACATTGTATGCGATCATCGACAAATCTTACCCGAATCATGTGAAAGATCCAGAAAAAACTGCAAAACTGCTAGCGCCGATTCTAAACGCTCCAAAAGCAGAAATCGAAAAAAAATTAAAGCAAAAAGGACGGTTTCAGGTAGAATTTGGTTCATACGGACGCAACCTGACACAAGCGAAAAAAAATGAAATTGAAAAACTAAACCTAGATGGGATTGGATTTAAACGTTATTCAAGGCGTTATTATCCGAATCAAAAATTCGCATCACACGTGCTTGGATTTACGAACGAGCAAGCTGAAGGCAAAAGCTCCCAGGTCGGAGTCATGGGCTTAGAAAAACTATTAAATGATTACTTGGCAGAAAAAGATGGGAAAGTCACGTACAAACGTGATCAAAGCGGAATGAAGTTGCCGGAACCGGATGAAGAAGTGGAAAAACCGGTTCATGGAAAAAATGTATATTTGACGATTGATGAAAATATTCAAATGTTTGTTGAACAAGCATTGGATGAAGTCGTCGAAGAATATGATCCGGAAAGAGCAATTGCAATCGTTGTTGATCCGAAAACTGGAGAAGTATTAGCGTTGGGCACGCGCCCTAGTTTTAATCCAAACAAACGCGATGTCAAGAATTATTCCAATGACGCTATTTCATCGCGGTTTGAACCGGGTTCTACGATGAAGATTTTTACGCTTGCAGCGGCGATCGAAGAAGGGGTTTACAACGGAAATGAATACTATAAATCCGGCCGCTACAAAGTTTACAGTGATTATGTTTCCGATCATAACGATGGACAAGGCTGGGGAACGATCACGTTTGATGAAGGTGTCCAACGTTCTTCCAACGTTGCGTTTTCGATACTTGCGCGCGACAAAATCGGACTTGACCGTTATTATCAATATTTAATTAAATTTGGCTTCGACAAAAAAACGGGTATTGATCTACCAAATGAAGTAAACAGCTCGATACGTTTTGATGCAGAAATTGAAAAAGTCACGACTGCGTTTGGCCAAGGAACTGCAGTAACGCCGATACAGCAAATCCAAGCAGCGACGGCGATCGCTAATGAAGGCAAAATGATGAAACCATATATTGTAAAAAAAATTGTCGATCCGGAAACGGATGAAACGATCGTTGAAAAGAAGCCGGAAATTGCAGGCACCCCAATTTCTGCAAAAACGGCGAAAAAAGTGCTGGACATTTTAGAAACGGTAGTAACTGACGGTACAGGCAAACCGTATGCGATTGATGGCTATCAACTTTCCGGAAAAACGGGAACGGCGCAGATCCCGTCACCGAATGGCGGATACATGAAAGGATGGGGTAAAAATATTTATTCATTCATCGGTTTTGCACCGAAAGATAAACCTGAACTTATCGTGTATACAGCGATCGATCGCCCGAAACTTGAACTGTTTGAAACGGGAGCAGAAGCGAATGCAAAATTGTTCAAAGCGATTATGAAAAACAGTTTGCAATATTTAAAAATTCAGCCAAATGAACAAGTAAAATCAAAAAATACGGACAATGACGAGTATGAAAACAGCATCACGCTAGATGACTACCGGGATTATACGCTTGAAGAAGCAAAAAACATACTTGAAGAAAAAGGGTTTCAGGTTGAGATTTTCGGAAATGCGAATCAGCTTGTCACTGAACAATTGCCGCAGCCGGAAACAACCGTTTTACAAGGAGAGCGCATCATTTTAAAAAGTGAAGGCAAGTTCGAACTGCCAGATTTGACTGGCTGGTCGCTCGCGGACGTGTTGAAATTGACGGAAATTTTGAATTTAAAAATTGATGCGAAAGGAAGCGGATATGTAACGAAACAGAGCATCAAGCCGAAAAGTGCGGTGAGAGAAGGCGATAAATTAACCGTNCATTTAAAACCTCCCGGCAATTAAAAAGGNATGTCTAATTGGAGGAGTACAAGCATATATTTGAAACGAGCGAAGAGGTAGGGGAGGGCCTCAATTTGCGCGTTTCAAATGTTACCGTTCGAAAAAGATTGATTTTGGCGTTTTTGATTGGCCTGTTCATTTTTCTCGTGTTAATTATCCGATTAGGATATGTACAGCTCATGCAGGGAGCCTGGTTAACAGAAAAAGCGAAAGATTCATGGAGCCGCAACATTCCATTTGAAGCGGAACGGGGCGAAATTTTGGACCGAAACGATGTCGTTTTGGCGACGAACAAGAGCGCCCCGTCAGTCCTCGTTGTACCTAGACAAGTAGAAGATGCGCCTTACGCAGCGGAACAGCTAGCAAGTATACTAAACATGCCAAAAGAGAAAGTCTATAAAATTTTAACCAAACGTGCATCTTCTGCTTGGATTCATCCGGAAGGAAGGAAAATTTCGGCCGAACAAGCAAAAGCGATCCGCAAATTGAAACTGCCGGGTGTTTATATTGCGGAAGATTATAAGCGCCATTATCCTTTCGGAAAATATTTGGCTCATGTGCTCGGATTTGCTGGCATCGATAATCAAGGCTTGGTCGGCATCGAAAAAAACTACGATGATAAATTAAGCGGGAAAAAAGGCCAAGTTGAATTTTATGCGGATGCGAAAGGAAATCGCATGCCGTTTATGTCTGATGAATATACTCCGCCAAAAAGCGGAATGCATTTGAAACTGACGATCGATTCCAGAATTCAGACGATTATCGAACGAGAACTCGATCATGCGGAAATTATGTATCATCCGGATGGCGCACTTGCGATTGCAATGAATCCGAATACCGGTGAAATTCTCGGCATGGCAAGCCGTCCGCATTTTAACCCTGAACATTACCGCGAAGTGCCACCGGAAATTTACAATCAGAACAAACCGGTTTGGAGTACGTATGAACCGGGATCGACGTTTAAAATTATCACGCTTGCAGCCGCGCTTGAAGAAAATATCGTCGATTTGGAGCATGATCATTTTCATGATCCGGGGTACGTAAAAGTCGCAAATGCCAAGCTTCGCTGCTGGAAATCCGGCGGGCACGGATCGCAGACGTATTTGGAAGTTGTTGAAAATTCTTGCAACCCGGGCTTTGTAAATTTGGGCCAAAGATTAGGAAAAGAAAAGTTATTTTCCTACATACGGAAGTTTGGTTTCGGCGAAAAAACCGGCATCGATTTACAAGGGGAAGGCACTGGCATTTTGTTCAAGCTGAGTGAAGTCGGTCCCGTTGAACTCGCAACGACATCGTTCGGGCAAGGAGTGTCAGTGACCCCGATTCAGCAGATTACAGCCGTTTCAGCAGCAATTAACGGCGGATATCTGT
>JGI1652J44930_10000390_pt1 | contig 17360 bp, 18 predicted proteins | sample NewIslsDNAsample_FD_44930 | JGI IMG/M metagenome (IMG submission 44930)
AACACATCATCCGCGACTCGGAAAACAAAGCAACAAAAGAACAGGAGGATCAAACCGGACCCCAAGACCCTTTAGAAGAATAAGCACTGTCCAAAAACCAANCTGACTCGGAAATATGGTTCAACACAAAACNCCCCCTAACGGGGCGTTTTTCTTTTTGGCAACAGATCGGAAAGATTATAAAAAGTATAATCCAAACTATCTGCAACAGCTTGGTTTGAAATCTTCCCTTGATACACATTAACTCCCTTCGCCAATGCGGAATTCCGCTGAACTGCAGTAATCAAACCCTGATTTGCTAGATCCAAAACATATGGCAACGTAACCGCCGTTAACGCAAGCGTTGATGTTCGTGGAACTGCTCCAGGAATATTAGCAACAGCATAATGCACAACACCAAACTTTTCATAAGTCGGATCTCGGTGTGTAGTTGGATGATCAATTGTCTCAATGGAACCACCTTGATCGACTGCGACATCTACAATTACGGAACCGGGTGTCATCTCTTTTACCATTTCTTCGGTAACCAGCTTTGGCGCTTTATGACCCGGTACTAAAACAGCACCAATCAATAGATCCGACTCCTTCACAGCCTGAGCGATATGATAAGGATTTGAAATTAGTGTGTGAACACGCCCAAAAAAAAGATCATCCAACTGACTAAGCCGTGCTGCATTGATATCAAGAATGGTAACATCTGCTCCGTAGCCCAAAGCAATTTTAGCTGCATTTAGTCCTACGGTTCCTCCACCAATGATTGTTACTTTTCCCGGTTTGACTCCAGGCACACCGCTCAGCAGGACCCCTTTTCCACCATGTCTCTTCTCTAAAAACTGTGCACCAGCTTGTACTGCCATCCGACCGGCAACTTCACTCATCGGTTTTAAGAGCGGTAGAGAGCCATCTGCTAATTGGATGGTTTCATAAGCGATTGCTGTAACACCGCGATCCATCAATTCTTTGGTCAATTCAGGTGCAGCAGCTAAATGCAAAAAGGTAAAAAGAAGCAAATTTTCACGAAAATAACGAAACTCTTCTGCTTGCGGCTCCTTAACTTTTACAATCATCTCCGCCTTGGACCAAACCTCTTCCGCTGTCTCCGCGATTTGTGCTCCATTTTCACTATACTCTTGATCAAAAAAACCACTACCTTCGCCTGCTTGTTTCTCGATAATCACTTGATGTCCTGCTTGCGTGAGAATTTTCACCCCGGCTGGCGTAATGGCAATGCGATACTCATCAGTTTTGACTTCCTTAGGAACGCCAATGATCATCTGTAGGCCACCTCACTTTTCCCTAGCATTTCCCCATTTTTGCTAAATATATACAAAAGTGACGTGAGACCAATAGTTCTCACGTCACTTTTGAGCCAGCTAACTTTTTTGGATCAACATCTTGCCCTTTACAACGTTGGCATATTCCATAAAATGTCAGACGATGATCGACAATTTGGAACTCATACTCTTTTTCAATACGACGTTCAATGGGACCTAACCAATCCTCTGTGATTTCATCGACTGTCCCACAATTTAAACAGATCAAGTGATGATGATGATGTTCAGCTCCTTCCGCGCGAAACTCATAGCGGGTTACACCATCACCAAAGTTTAGCTTGTGAATAATTTGTAAATCACTCAGCAATTCCAATGTACGATAAACAGTAGCAAGTCCAATTTCAGGGGCCTTCTCCTTCACCAACAGGTAGACATCCTCAGCGCTTAAATGATCATCTGCATTCTCTAAAAGCACTCGGACAGTCGCTTCCCGTTGGGGGGTTAATTTGTAACTGTGGGCGGATAATTGTTGTTTGATTTGATTCACCCGTTTTTCCACATTCACACCCCCCTATGTTTCTGAAATCATTATAGGGGAGAATGTGGGAATCCGTCAAACCTAAGTAGAGAAACTATTAGATAATAATGATTCTAATCATTGTAAAATAACGGGTAAAATCACTCCTACTTTTGGAATCACCTTTTTCATCCAAATAGGTAAAAGATACGCTTCAATCCCCGCTGCGATGAACAAAAAGACAGCCATGCATAATACAAGAAAGCAATATGAAAGAAATTCCGGATATACAAAACCACGATGCCGAATCAGCCGATTGCGAACCAAATAAACGGAAAAATGGATGCCGGAAACAATCACAATAATATAAGCAGGAACCACAATTAAATTAGGAGGCACAACGGAGACAAAGGCAAACCACAATCCGCTCCATGACAATTGTGTAACTAAAAAGCTAACCGTAAAACCAACTACAAAACCCTTAAGAAAAATAATAATCAACAAAATAGGAATACCAATAACGGAAATTCCTAAAATCCATATAATCCCAAGGATCTTCATGTGTGCCCCCAACGCATGTTGAAAGGTAATCTCAGGATCGGCAATTTCATCATGTTTCAATCCCTGAAAAAAATGCCCCAAGTAATTCAGCAAACCTTCTTTCTGAGTAATGTCCAAAACTTCTACCACAATACCGCCAAAAATCACGCCGACCACAAAGAGAATGGTTACAAATACATATAACGATTTTAGATTTTCAACATGTGAATGAAGCCGTTGACTCCACCGGTTTCTTCCTCTTCCTCTCATCACACTGCCTCCTTTGCAATCTATCATTCTTAGACTATGAAGTAGAGGCAGCAAATAGAAGTCCTTGAACACCCTATTTTACAAGAAACTTAGGAAGAATATTGCAAGGTAGCTGAATCTGTTCCTTTGAGTTCTTTTATCATCAATTGATGTGGAATACCACCTTCAAGAAAGGTTTCCGAAGCGACTTGATAACCTAACTTTANATAAAACTTGATCGTTTGTTGTTGTGCATGTAATCTAGCTGTTCGAATTCCTTTTTCTCTCGCGATATGCTCTAGCGCATACACCACTGCTCTTCCCAATCCTAAACCGCGATAAGCAGCCAAAACACTTACTCGCTCCAGCTTCGCATGACCATCGACCATTCTTACTCTTCCCGTCCCAACAGGCCTTCCTCGATCAAAGACCAGGACATGTTCCGACTCAGCATCAAATTGATCCCGTTCAACCTCTGCTGGAACTCTTTGTTCCNGAATAAATACTTCCTTTCNAATCTTCCATGCAATTGCCAATTCATCTTTACTTTCGACGATTTTCCATTTCACTTCCCTGGACTCTTCCATACTTGCCACCTCCTCCTTCAATCAAATTCAGACGCTGTTCTCTGGCCAATAAAATCTGTTGTGCAATTCGTTCACTCGTAGCTGCTGCAATCTCATCAAACGAAGCCTGATGCAAAATTTCCATTTCCGTTCCAACGCGGTTATACAACTTTTCCAAAGTCTTTTTCCCCAACTTTGGAAGCATGGGCAATGGAATTTGATGAATATATGGAGGACGGATCGGAGGTGGTGTCTTTGCTTTCCCNATTGCGGCTAACTCTTCAATGCGATCCCTCACACCTTTGACGCGTTGTTCACCCCCACACTGCGGACATTTTGCCGTCTTGAGCCCTACTGGCCACAAATGATCACAAACCCGACAGCGAGAACGATAATACTTGCCCAACTTTGGATTTAAACCATAATTGGCGACGACTTGACGACCATCCATCTGTTTTAACGCTTTGAGCCATTCCGCAAAACTCGCTTCTTTCAGCAGCAACTCATTATACTCTCGCCCAATATTTAGCAATGAATGCGCATCAGAGTTTGTTAAATATGGATAGGCATGCAATTCCGCTACCCGATCAGCCAGTGACGTGTCTGAACTTAAACCCAATTCAACCGCTGTTATCGCTTCTGGCGAAAACAAATCGGCAAGACGATCTGCTGCGCTTCCCAATACACTTTTAAACGGGGTAAAAATATGCGCGGGAATTAAGACCCCTCTCCGCATGAACACTTGCTCAACAAGAGCTGCACTTGAGCGATAGAGACGCTGCGTACTCAATTGAATGTTTTTCATGTATTTTGACAGCCAATTGGAGAAATCAATCATATCTGCAATGAAAGGGAGATAAACCAACACATGGAAAGGTCGCATTGAGCCTTCTTGCAACTCGATTTCTACTCCAAGCAAACAGGTAACTCCATGATATTGAATGCCGCCATCAGGATGTTCTTCAAATATCCCTGCTTCAAGTCCTTGCANAATTTCTTGCTGGACAGGCGGAGAATGAGCATCGATGACACCAATCAATTGCAANCCTTTCCGGTGATAAGCTTCAGCGACAATCTCCGTAAATGTCATCTGGTTAGAAGCCGTAATTTTCACCGGCAGACCATCTTTTGAACGGCCAATATGGATATGCAAATCTGCATAATGCGTTGTCAGTTTCTCTACTCTTTTAGTTTCCATAACTGCACCGCCAAGATTGTTTTTGCATCACAAATCTGTTGAGCCTCAATTGCTGCGAAACACTCATCCATCGTCAATTCCACCAAATCAACAAACTCATCTTGATCGGGGTTGACCCTCCCCTGTTCCAATTCCTCTGCCCAAAATAAATGAATCATTTCATCAGCAAAACCTGGAGACGTATAGAATGAATAGAGGGGTTTCATCTTCTTTGCCCGATAACCAGTCTCCTCTTCCAATTCACGCCTCGCACATGCAACGGGTTCCTCACCTGCTTCCAATTTGCCAGCTGGAATTTCCAAAGTAATTTTTTCTAATGCTTTTCGATACTGTTTCACTAAAACCAATTTCTCATCCTTTGTTACCGCAATGGTGGCAACTGCACCAGGATGTTTGACAATCTCTCGTTTTGAATGTTGTCCATTTGGAAGCAGTACTTCATCAACAAACAGCTTAATAATCTTACCTGCAAAGATCTTATTGGATGAAACTGTCTTTTCCTCAAATTTCTTCAATTTCGNTCACATCCTTTGCTAATGATCATTTGTCATTCGTTGCCCTTTTTCATCCACTTTCGTCCAGGTGCAAAAGCCCCGTTCAGGAAAAAACTTCATCAAGTTTCTCAAGAAGCAAAACGTATATTTTCGCCCCTTTTTTCCAAAATGAAAAATGGTGATGGATATGAAGACATCGTTCAGTCCACAAGGCGTACGCATTATTGGCAAATCATGGGAAATTCGTGCTCGTTTGCGTGAATGGTCGAGTTCTTCCCTAACATTGCAACAATTTCTCCAACGACAATTTTTGTATCACAAAGCAAATTCCTTGCCAAAGAAAACAAACAACAAAAGGTATTAATTATATGATATAGAATTATATTTTGAGGTGAGATTGATTGACCGAATTCGACCAAGACCCAAAGGAACTACTTGAAAAAGAATTACACATCATTGCTGAATGGGAAGAGGAACAAAAAGATTTATGGTTCTGGGAAAAAATGCTTCGCCTTCCTTTTGCGCTTCTTGATAAAATCACCCCTACAATCGTGCACGAATACTTAAAAAAAATCTTNGATGAGCTTGGAAGCTACATTCAATATGGAGGAAAATATTTAATCAATGAAGCAGCAATCCTGGAAAAACTTACTGAAAAGGCGAAACTTCCCGCTCATGAGCCGCTCCTGTTACATGAAGTAAAAAAGTTGCCAATTCAGATTATGAACGAAGTAGCAACCGATTTGATCATGGCGCNCAGAAGTTTTGCCACGCTACAAGGTGCAACTACCGGAATCGGCGGAGTTTTCACTTTAGCCATTGATATNCCTGCTATCCTTGGCTTATCCTTAAAAGTATTACAAGAGATGGCAATTACCTATGGCTATGACCCGCATCAAAAAAAGGAACGGATTTTTATTGTCAAATGCCTCCAGTTTACTTCCGCAGATATTGTCGGAAAAAGAGCAATCTTAAAAGATTTATCTTCCTTCCATACCGGTAACCAGGAATCCGAAACCATCTCACAAATTGAAGGTTGGCGAGAAGTGATCGCAACTTATGGGGAAAACTATGGATGGAAAAAGCTCTTTCAACTTGTTCCGATCTTGGGTGTTTTCTTTGGAGCTTATATCAATCGATCCATGATCAAGGATGTAGCAGAAACGGGCCAAATGTTATACCGAAAAAGAAGAGTTCTGGCGAAATTGGAAGAGATCAACCAAACCGAATAAAGCAATACAACCACTCTTTAGCAACGATCGAGTGGTTGTATTGCTAATCGATTAGACATGCACCAATTCTTTTGGTGTTGCTACATTTGTACTCTCTTGAATTAATGACACAACCAATTCTGCTGTTTTGCGCAATTCAACAATTGACATCCGCTCTTTTGTTGTATGAATATTCTCGTAGCCAACTCCTAAATTCACGGTTGGGATTCCATAACTAGAAAAAATATTGGCATCGCTACCGCCACCGCTGGCACGAAGAATTGGTTTGCGTCCAATCCGTTTAATGGCCTTAATTGCCTGTTTTACAACCAAATCCGATTCCGTAAAATGATAGCCTGGATAAAGGTGAACCACTTTGACTTCCGCTGAACCACCAAACTCTTGCGCTGCCTGTTCAAAATTTGCTACAATCAGTTCGGTATAAAAATTAAGCTTCTCTTCATTATGACTGCGGACCTCAGCAATAATTTCGACTCCTTCGGGAACAATGTTCATAGCTGTGCCACCACGGATCGTGCCAATATTGGCGGTCGTTTCATGATCTATTCGTCCCAGTTTCATCCGTGATATGGCTTTACTTGCGATTTGGACGGCACTGACGCCTTCCTCTGGATTAACCCCAGCATGTGCAGCTTTTCCTTTAATCTTTGCTGTAATTTTCTTATGCGAAACCGCCGAAGTCACAATCTCACCGACGGGACCATTTGAATCAATCGCAAAGCCATAATCAGCTTGAATTAATGAACTGTCAATATGTTTCGAACCTACTAATCCGACTTCTTCACCAATGGTAAAGACAAACTGAATACGGCCATGTTTAATGTTATCCTCTTGAATCACGCGAATCGCTTCAATAATTGCAGCCAAACCGGCCTTATCATCACTTCCCAATACAGTCGTCCCATCTGAAACAATGTAACCATCTCGAATCTGTGGCTTGACTTCGGTCCCTGGAGTCACAGTGTCCATATGACTTGTAAAGTAAACACTAGGAATTTCAGCAGCACGTTCGCAATCTGCTTCCAGTGTTGCAATCAAATTCCCCGCATTGTGCCCTGTCACCATGGATGATTGATCTTCCACTACATAAAGCCCTAAATTTGACATTTCGTTTTTGAGGTAATCGCAAATCGCACGCTCATTCCCCGATTCACTATCTATCTTTACGAGTTTCACAAACTCATCAATTAAACGCTGTACATGTACCAATGAATATCCTCCATTCCTTATGACAAGACTACCAAACATTCCCTCTGCTATCAATCGAATTAGGGATCAAAACCAAAATGAAAAATACTTTAGCACATTAACAAGTTAATCGGTTTAAGATTTTGCTGTATATGTCATAGTTCGAACAAATTGTTTTTTTTGTGTCATTTCCGTGAAACAATTTGTAACAATATATCAATTAAATGATGTTTCATCAACAAACAAAAATCAACTTCTCACTGACTGCCGCCCAGTCTCCTTCTCCATACGCAATTGACAATGTTAGGTTCTATAGACTTCTTTCATTTCCTTTTGTAAAATACATATTTGAGGTGAAACGTCTTGCAGCAACGCATTGTACGATGGATTGTTTATCTATTGGTCACAACGCTGGTGATCACAACATTGGCTTCAGCAACTACACTTTTCTTATAATCTTCATGGTTTGTTACGTGTTTTTCTTCGTTTTTTGTTTATACTTATAGATATGCAATCATGATGGACGAAAGTAGGTGTACACAGATGAACCTATTTATGGCCATAGTACTAATCCTCATCAGTATCCTTGCAGTTAGAGGAACACTCTATAACAAAAAAACCAACAATAAACCTGGGTTTATCATTGGCGGAATTTTTACCATCGGACTGATTGGCGTAACCTTACTTTCCGTTTTTGATCTTTTTTTGGGGATCGACATCTTATTACCATATCTACCGTGGTAAACAACGCGAAAGACAAAAATTTATTGCTCGACGGAAAGATGCCAAATCTTTTCGTCTTATTTTTTGGCTGCTTGACAAACACATGTTCCTTTAGTATACTGCTCAACATTCCTCATCACAACTAGGCGAATTATCCATGTAATCTATCGACTCTTCGTCGTTTACAATCAAACAATTCATTTATTAAGAAGCAGCATGGAAATTTTTTAGGGGCTGTTCGCTATTTGATTCCCCTTCCTTGCTTCGACCTATTCGCAAGGAAAAGGAGGGTTTTCGCAATGATACCAGATACAAAATCACTACTGCAAAATCGTTTTGTCCAATCAATCCTAATATCCACCCTGTTTTTGCAATTCGGTATCTGGATTCGCAATTTTGCCATCTTGCTCTTTGTGATCGAAATGACCAACGAAGATCCTGTTGCCATTTCAATGATATCCATTGCAGAATTTCTACCGATCTTTGTTTTTTCCTTTATTGGCGGAACATTTGCTGATCGGTGGCAACCAAAACGTACCATGATCTGCTGCGAGTTGCTAAGTACCGCTTCTGTTTTTATCGTCCTTGTTACATTGTTATTCGCAAGTTGGCAAATCATTTTCCTTACTACGCTTGTTTCTTCAACTTTATCGCAGTTTTCACAACCATCGGGAATGAAATTATTCAAGCAACATTTGACTGGTGAGCAAATGCAGCAAGCCATTTCACTCTACCAAACAATTTTTGCTGTTTTTATGATCGTTGGCCCTTTTGTAGGAACCTATGTGTATGAATCACTTGGAATTTACATGTCCATTGTGATCACGGGCATTTCCTTTTTGCTAGCCGCCATAATGCTAATCAGAATACCTCAAGATCCTAGAACAGTTCCTAAAACAACGGAGACATATGCTACAAATTCAGTTTGGACCGATCTCATCAGCGGTTTTCAATATGTGTTTACCAAACGTTTGCTCATTTTATTAGCGACCAGTAACTTTTTAGCAGGGCTGGCAATTGGTTTTATCCATCCACTCGCGGTCTTTTTGGTAACGGAACAATTGCATCTTCCCAAAGAATTTCTAAAATGGCTGTTTGCCGCCAACGGAGTGGGAATGGTTCTCGGCGGCACCACCACAATGATGCTATCAAAACGCATCTCAGCACCACGCATTCTGCTACTGGGCACTGGTGTGATGGTCGTTGGCATGAGTATAATCGGTTTTGCCACCAAACTTTGGCTCGCCATGTTGGGTGAATTTATTTGCGGCTTGATGCTCCCTTGCATCACAATTGGGGCAAACACCATTATCCTGCATTATACTCACCGCGATTTTGTTGGACGAGTTAATGGAATCTTGAATCCTACGTTTACTGGAGCGATGATTATAACTATGAGCATAGCCGGTTGGATCAAAACATTGATGCCTATCGGCATGATCTATCAACTCACAGCGATTATTTTACTCATCAGTTTTCTTGTCATTCTACCGCTCCATCGTCTGCCCATACAAAACGCCGAAAAAGCAATGTAAAAGGCGAGCAGGAGCTACTGCCTACTCGCCAATGTTTGTTCATCATGTAAATATCCGTTTCATCTGATCAATCACTTGTTCCATCACTTTGTCCATTGCAATCGTTCTGCCCAGTAATTTCTCCATCGAAGTTACGCCATACTCTTGAATGCCACAAGGAATGATTGTTTGGAAATACGATAGATCCGTGTTCACATTGAGCGCAAAGCCATGGCTGGTAATATACCCTTTTCGCTGTCTCGCACGATTAAATTTAACTCCAATCGCTGCCACTTTCTGATCATCAATCCAGACCCCGGTATAACCTTCCTTGCGTCCGCCATCAATCTTCCAATGCTTCAAAACACGAATAATCACTTCCTCTAATTTTCGCAAATACTGCTTTGCATTCCCTTGTGTACCAAGATAAATAAGCGGATAGCAAACGAGCTGACCTGGACCATGATAGGTGACATCTCCTCCCCGATCGATTTCAATCACTTCAATCCCTCGTTGCTGAAATTCATCACGACTCAACAGCAGATTCTCCTGGTGACTTCCTCTTCCCAATGTAATGGTATGGTCATGTTCCAATAGCAAAAGTTGATCCGATAATTCCTCCTGATCAATTGCGGTCACCAACTGCTTTTGTTTCTCCCATGCTTGCCGATACGAGATTCTTCCCAACTTTTGTACATGTAACATTGAAAAGCCTCCTTATACAGGACCTCGACGCTCACTTTGGTCATCTCGTTTGCTGAAGTTGATTAAATCACCGTTTGTGGATTAAACGATTCCAACGTCTCTTTTACCCGTCGGAGAAACTTTCCTACCATTACTCCGTCTAAAATGCGATGATCCAAAGAAAGACAGAGATTAATCATATCCCGAATACCGATCATTTGATTGATGACAACCGGACGTTTCACAATTGATTCAAAAGATAGGATCACAGCTTGTGGATAATTGATAATGGGCTTTGACATAATCGAACCAAAAGAACCTGTATTATTAACTGTAAATGTCCCACCTTGGGTTTCTTCTAATTTTAACTTACCGAGTCGAGACTTATTAGCTAGCTGAAAAACTTTTTTGGCCAATCCGCGAATGCTGAATGAATCCGCATCATGGATGACCGGAACATACAATGCCTCATCTGTGCCAACTGCGATTGAGATATTGATTTCTTTTTTCACGATAATCTTATCATGATCCCAAACTGCATTCACATATGGAAACTCTTTAATGGCATCAACAACCGATTTAATAAAGAACGGCATATAGGTTAATGGAACGCCTTCTTGTTTTTGGAAATTTTCCTTTTCCTTTTTTCGCAATTCTACTAGACCCGTCACATCTGCTTCCATCATCATCCATGCATGGGGAATCTCTTGCATGCTTTTCGTCATTCGATCTGCGATTGTTTTCCGTACATGGGTGAGTGGAATCTCCAGATCTCCATTTGTGGTCTCTGCTGGTTGTGGGATGGATTTCGGTTCACGGATCGTAGATGTTGCCTGTTGTTGTTCCAAGTATTGCAAGACATCTTTACGGGTAATTCGGCCTCCTCTGCCTGTTCCCTTTACTTGCTGTAAATCAATTTGATGTTCCTGTGCTAACCGCAGTACTGCTGGCGAATAACGATATCGCATGGATGTTTGCTTCTCCTCATGCGTGACCGCTGGCATATCTTTGGCTACTACTGGTCTTTGTTTCTTGACTGATTCGGCCTCATCCGAATGAATTCGACAAATCACTTGTCCAACCGTAATCGTTGCACCCTCTTCTGCCAAAATCTCCTGCATCGTACCGGAAATAGTGGAAGGAACTTCCGCATTGACTTTATCGGTTTCCACTTCACAAATTGGTTCATACTTCTCCACTACATCCCCGGGTTTCTTCAACCATTTTAAAATAATCCCTTCACGAATGCTTTCTCCCAATTGTGGCATTGAAATATCAACTGCCAATCTGGAGCCTCCTTTTATCGATGAATTTATCAATATACTATTATCCTAAAATTCCGCTAGCTCTCGAATGGCCACTTCAATTTTTTGTGGATCAAGCATAAACTCCCTTTCTAGCAAAGCATTGTATGGCATTGCGGGAACATCAGGTCCACATAAACGCTGAATGGGTGCATCTAGCTCAAACAAGCCTTCTTCTGCAATGATAGCGGAAACTTCACTACCAAAACCACCGGTTTTATTATCTTCATGAATGATTAACACTTTTCCCGTCTTCGCGGTCGCTTCCAAGATTGCTTCTTTATCAAGTGGAACCAAAGTTCGCAGATCCAGCAAATGAACATGAATGCCTTCATCTTTTAAGTTTTTTGCAGCTTCCAGCGCATAATGAACCATTAACCCATACGTTATGACTGTCACATCCGTACCTTCCAACTTTACATCCGCTTTTCCCAACGGAATCGTATATTCTTCATCGGGGATATCACCTTTAATCCAGCGATAACAACGTTTATGTTCAAGAAACAGCACTGGATCTTCATCTCGGATCGCGGTTTTTAATAAACCTTTCACATCATATGGAGTGGACGGTGCGACAATTTTTAAACCGGGTGTTCCGACAAAAATGGACTCAATGCTTTGAGAATGATAGAGCGCACCATGAATCCCTCCCCCATATGGAGCGCGAATGACCAACGGGCATCCCCAACTTCCATTGGACCGATAGCGCATCTTGGCTGCTTCACTCATAATCTGGTTTACTGCGGGCAAGATAAAATCAGCAAACTGAATCTCAGCAATTGGTCGCATTCCATAAGCTGCTGCTCCAATTGCCACACCAACAATCGCAGACTCCGTCAGTGGTGTATCCAGGACGCGGTCTTGACCAAACTCTTCATAGAGTCCGGCGGTAGCGCGAAATACACCACCGCGAACACCTACATCTTCTCCTAAGACAAACACACGAGGATCAGCTCGCATTTCTTCGCGGATTGCTGCTGTGACTCCCTCAATATATGAAATCGTAGGCATTGTTCTCCTCCTATACAGACTTACGCAAAGACATGGCGATATAACTCTTGTTGATCGGGATCAGGTGCTTTTTTCGCAAACTCTGTCGCATCATCAACCTCTTGATCCAGTTGTTGATTTAACTCCTCCTCTTGCTGAGGATCAAGCAATTGATTTGCAAACAGATAATGACGAAACCGCTGCAATGGATCCATTTTTTTCGCTTCTTCCACTTCATCTTTCGTGCGATAAGTAAGATCATCATCGTCACTTGAATGCGGAGCCAATCGGTACGTGACAGCTTCGATTAGTGTTGGTCCTTCCCCACGCCGAGCTCGCTCAGCTGCTTGTTTCACTTCACGATAAACAGCAAACACATCTCGACCATCCACTTTTACTCCAGGAAATCCATATCCATGTGCTCGCGAAGCTACATTCTCTCCTGCAACTTGTTTGCTCACATGTACCGAAATTGCATATTGATTATTTTCTACCATAAAAATAACTGGAAGCTTGTGAACACCTGCAAAATTACAAGCCTCATGCCAATCCCCTTGGTTGCTTGAACCTTCTCCACAAGAAGCAAAAACGACATGATCTTTTCCGTCCAATTTTCCTGCATAAGCGATGCCAACCGCATGCAGCATCTGAGTGGCAACTGGCGAAGAACCAGACAAAATGCGATAGCGTTTATCGCCAAAATGCATTGGCATTTGCCGTCCACCGCTATTGGGGTCATCCCTTTTGCCAAAAGCTGCCAACATCTGCTCTTTTGCAGTCTGTCCAAAAACTAGTACCATTGCCAAATCACGATAATAAGGACATAACCAATCTTTGGTACGATCCAGTGCAAAGGCTGCACCAACGCCAATCGCTTCATGACCTTGACAAGAAATCGTAAACGGAATGCTCCCAGCCCGATTTAAGAGCCACATTCTTTCATCCAACTTCCGGGCTAACAGCATATAACGATACATCTCCAGTACCTGTTGTTCTGTCAAGCCAAGCTCTTTATGCATCTAATCAACCACCTTTTCTCGGCTCATCGAATAAAGCGCGCCATCTTCAACTGCCAAACTCGCCTCGCCAAAGGCTTCCGCTAATGTTGGGTGTGGATAAACCACTTGGGACATCTCCCAAGCAGTAGCATCAAGAAATTTCGCTAAACCCGCTTGCGCAATCAACTCGGTCGCTTGTGCACCAATCATATGTACACCTAACAAATCTTCTGTTTTACGATCTGTAATAATTTTCATAAATCCTTCTTCTTCTGCTAAAACAAGTGATTTTCCAATGGAACGAAGTGGAATTTTGCCTACCTTTATTTCAAACCCTAATTCTTTCGCTTGATTTTCACTAAGTCCAATGCTTCCAATCTCAGGACGACTAAAGATACATCGAGGTACGCAGTTACGATCAAGTCCATCCACTTGCCTTCCTGCCATATGTTCAATCGCAATCATCGCCTCTCGCGCAGCAACATGCGCAAGTTGATAACCTCCTACCACATCCCCAACTGCATAAATATGCGCTTCAGCAGTCTGTTGAAATTCATTCACTTCAATGCAACCATTCTTGACAACAATTTTTGTATTTCCCAAGCCGATATCATCTACATTTGCTTCCCTGCCAACAGCTAGAACCACTTTTTCAGCGGAAACAGTCTGTTTATCGATTGCGAGCAATGTTTCACCATTCTCTCGTCCCATCCTAGTAACATGACGAATACCCGTATAGATCCTCACCCCTCTTTTCGTTAACAGCTGCTGCAGCAAGGATGCAATCTCTTCATCTTCAAATGGAAGGATCCGATCAGCAGTTTCAACGATGGTTACATGAACACCGAAATCACTTAATAAGGTGGCCCATTCCACCCCAATCGCTCCACCGCCCATAATTACAACAGAGGCGGGGAGCTTTTCTAGCTTCTGCAAATGATCCGATGATAAAATCTCTTTCCCATCAATTTTCAATCCCGGCAAAGAACGCGGTTGTGATCCCGTAGCAATCACGACAAATTGCGGAACTAAGATCTGATTCTCTCGCTTATCAGAATGCTCAACAGAAATCGTTCCCGGCTGAGGGGAAAAGATTGATGGGCCTAAAATTCTTCCTGTTCCATGAAAGATATCAATTTGATACTGCGCAAGTAATTGTTGCAATCCTTGGTACAATCGATTCACTACCTGTTGTTTATAAAGTTGAACCTCAGCAAAATCGACTTCAAGTCCAGTATGATGAATCCCAAACTTCATACTTTGCTTCATCTTATTGTAAAGTTCAGCACTCTTTAAGAGTGCTTTACTCGGAATACANCCCTTATGTAAACAAACACCTCCCACCTTTTCTCTTTCTACCAAAGCAACACGCATGCCCAATTGCGCTGCCCGAATTGCAGCTACATAACCACCAACTCCTGCTCCTAAAATTACAACATCATAACTGCTGTCTGCCATACATGCTCACCGCCGCTCTTGAAAAATTGTAACAAGTAAGGATATTATGCACGATCATAAAGATTCAAAATACTCCGCTCATGCTGTAAATACATCTTTCGCGAACGACTTACGGCTTGAATTCGCTCCTCTGCCAATTGATCCGCAGCAACAAAAGTTGGAATCTGTTTTTGGCTAGCGATTTGGCATACCCTTATGATGGTATCATAAATTTGATCAACTTTCTTCCGAACTCGCACTTTGTCATAATTTTGCAGTTCATCGGCTACATGAATTAAACCGCCTGCATTAATCACATAATCTGGTATATACAAAATCCCTCGCTGTTCCAACTCACGACCGTGTCGATCTTCTTGCAATTGATTATTGGCAGAACCCGCAATAACACGACAACGAAAACGATCAATCGTCTGATCATTGATTATTCCGCCAAGTGCACATGGTGCAAAAATATCGCATTCTACATCATAAATGTCCTCAGGCGCAACAGGCCGAGCTGAAAACTCATGAACAATACGCATCATTTTCTCTTCGTCAATATCGGTCACAACCAAATCCACGTCTTCATGCCTAAGCAGTTGACACAACTCATAAGCTACACTTCCAGCTCCTTGCAATGCGATCGTCCGCCCACGCAAAGTATTCTCACCAAACGCTACTTGGCAGGCAGCCTTCATGCCCATATATACCCCTCGTGCCGTCATTGGTGAGGGGGAACCCTCTGCTTCATTTTCAGAAGAAACACCCGTTACATATCTTGTTTCCAAATAGATCTGATCCATATCCTCTTCGGTCGTACCAACATCTTCAGCTGTAATAAAGCGCCCTTGTAAACTTTGAATGTAACGGCCAAAAACGCGGAATAGCGCTTCGCTTTTGTCCTTCTTTGGGTTTCCCATAATTACAGCCTTTCCACCACCTAAGTTGAGGCCTGCTACAGCCGCCTTATATGTCATCCCCTTTGCTAATCGTAAAACATCTTCGATTGCTTCTTCCTCCGTTTGATATGGCCACATCCGTGTACCACCTAACGCGGGTCCAAGCGTCGTATCATGAATCGCGATCACAGCCCGCAGTCCCGAAGCACGATCCTGACAAAAAACCAATTGCTCATAATCATATTTACGCAAAANCTCAAATAACTGCACACTTCTCCCCTCCAACTTTTGACGATCCNCTTTGTAAAACTGCCAGTGCCAGCGAATTCAATTTTGTCTCAACTGAATCAGCCCTTGATGTCAAAACAACCGGTGCTCCTGCTCCCAACACCAAAGCGCCCACTTGAGCCCGGGCAAAATAGGTTAATGATTTATATAGAATATTTCCAGCCTCAATATCTGGTACGACCAAAACATCGGCTTGTCCTGCTACTTCACTCTGAATCTTTTTTAATCTTGCTGCCTTGATGGAGACGGCGTTATCCAAAGCAAACGGACCGTCAACAATCATCTTTGGCAATTGTCCGCGTCGATTCATTTGGGAAAGAATGGCTGCATCTACTGTCGCTTGCATATCGGGATTCACCACTTCAATGGCGCCAAGCAGAGCAATCTTTGGTTTCGTAACCCCCAATAAATGACAATAATCCGCGATGTTTTCAAGGAGCTGTACCTTCTCTTCCCATGTTGGAGCAATATTAAACGAAGCATCCGTCAAATGAAGTAATCGATCATAACCTGCAACTTCAAAAGTCACAACATGACTTAAGCGTTTTCCAATTCGCAACCCTTTCCCTTTGTCCAATACCGCTTTTAAAAAGGTAGACGTATGCACTAACCCTTTCATGACAATATCGGCCTGATTTTGTTTCACTGCATAAACTGCCTCTTGACAAGCCTCTTCCTCAGAAGAAGTGTGAAACAACTGATGTTGCTCCAAGGAAAGGCCGATTTCTTGCGCGATCTGCACAATTTCATCTTGATCGCCAAACAGAAGAAAGGTCGCGATATTCTGTTCATATGCCGCTTTCACTGAAAATAAAACATCGCGATTGGCTGCTTGTGCAACTGCGACCGTAACCGGATTTAAATGTTGAATCTCTTTTTTGATTTCATCAAATGTACGAAAAGCTGGCAATACGCTCACCCCAAAAAAAGATACAATATATTTAAGGATTATTTTAACCGGGAGCTGCAAAAGACATGTAACCAGATCTTTGCATCACTGAATGTCACTACCAACTAACTATGTTAACAATGAAATAAACACAAGGGTGACAATCAATGAAACCAATTTATCAACGGATCATTGCCATCTTGCTTCTCTGCATCCCCGGTGCTATCGGCATGTGGGGTTGGACAATTCTACGCAATGTTTTTTTTGATGCTTTTGCCGGACATGGCTTTGCTTGGTTTCCTTTTATTGGCGGCCTCACCTTGCTCATTGCTTCACTCGCTTTCCTGGGAGGTTTTATCTATCACCACGACCAAAA
>JGI1652J44930_10000391_pt1 | contig 17337 bp, 17 predicted proteins | sample NewIslsDNAsample_FD_44930 | JGI IMG/M metagenome (IMG submission 44930)
CAGCAGGCGTATTTGAATTGCTGTAATTAATGACGGGTACGGCGGGACGACGGGCTTGCTCGTCTCGTCAGCCCGTTTTTAGATAAATAAAAAATCAATAAAGATTTAGGGAGGAAACAACTGATGGCAGATACGAAAGAATTGAAAAAAGGCGGCAGCTTTTTAATTGAAGAATCCAGTCCGGAAGATATCATTACTCCAGAAGATTTCACTGAAGAGCAATTGATGATTGCTAAAACGACAGAAGATTTCGTTGAAAAAGACGTTCTTCCTGTTCATGAAAAATTGGAAAACCACGAATTTGAATATTCCATTCAATTGATGAAAAAAGCTGGAGAGCTCGGCTTATTAAGCGCTGATGTTCCAGAAGCATACGGCGGTTTGGGATTGGACAAAATCAGCTCAGCTCTTATTACAGAAAAAATGGCGCCAGCAGGAGGATTTGGCATTACTCACGGCGCTCATGTCGGTATCGGATCGCTTCCAATCGTATTTTTCGGAAATGAAGAGCAAAAGAAAAAATATCTTCCAAAATTGGCAACTGGCGAGTGGATCGCAGCGTACGCTTTGACAGAGCCATCTTCAGGATCTGATGCACTTGGTGCAAAAACAACTGCTGTATTGAATGAAGAAGGAACTCACTACATTTTAAACGGTGAAAAACAATGGATTACAAACTCCGGTTTTGCTGATGTATTCGTCGTTTATGCAAAAGTTGACGGAGACAAATTTAGCGCATTTATCGTAGAGCGCGGATTCGAAGGCGTTTCAACTGGCGTAGAAGAGAAGAAAATGGGAATTAAAAGCTCTTCTACACGTACATTGATTTTACAAGATGCAAAAGTTCCGAAAGAAAACTTGTTATATGAAGTTGGAAAAGGCCATGTTATCGCATTTAACATTTTAAACGTCGGCCGTTATAAGCTTGCTGTCGGCAACGTTGGTGGTGCAAAACGTGCACTTGAAGTTGCAGTTAAATATGCAAATCAACGTAAACAGTTTAACCAGCCAATTTCAAGCTTCGGCATGATTCAAGAAAAAATTGCAAACATGGCTACATTAACGTATGCGGCAGAAAGCTCTGTATATCGCACAGTCGGCCAGTTTGAACAACGTTTTCAATCACTATCCGAAGAAGAAATCAATAATGGAACTGCTGTTGCAAAAGCGATTGCAGAATATGCGATTGAATGCTCGCTTAACAAGTTCTTCGCTTCAGAAGTGCTTGACTATGTCGTAGACGAAGCAGTTCAAATTCACGGTGGATATGGATTCATGCAAGAATATGAAGTTGAAAGAATGTACCGTGACTCAAGAATTAACCGTATTTTCGAAGGTACAAACGAAATCAACCGTCTCATCGTTCCAGGTACATTGATTAAGAAAGCGATGAAAGGCGAACTTCCACTTCTTCAAAAAGCGCAAGAACTACAATCAGAAATTATGTCTATGATGCCGGAAGAAGTAGGAGACGCTCCGCTTGAGCAAGAAAAATACTTAGTGAAAATGGCGAAAAAAGTATTCCTTTCTGTTGCAGGGCTTGCTCTTCAAAAATTCGGTCCGAAAATCGAACAAGAGCAAGAAATTCTTGCAAATGCTGCTGATATCGTCAGCGAAATTTACGCAATGGAATCTTGCGTGCTTCGTACAGAAAAAGCAATTAACAAAGACGGTCTTGACAAAGCGAAACAAAAACTTCTTTACACGCAAGTATTCTGTCAAGAAGCGTTCAACCGTATTGAAGCGCATGCTAAAGAATCGCTTCTTCACGTCGAAAGCGGCGACAACTTGCGCATGGCGCTTTCCGTATTGCGCAAGCTCACTCGCCACAATCCAATTGACGTTATTGCGAAAAAACGCGAAATTGCTGCGGCAATCATCGAAGCAGAACGCTACATTGTTTAATGAAACAAAAAACAGGTGCTGGAAAGTTTACAAGCTTTCCGCACCTGTTTTTTTATTTTGAAAAATATGCATGTTTACCGGCGTCACAAACACGCTATCGCCGATTTGAACGTTCAGGCTGTCAAATTCTTCGCGGGTAATTTCCGCTTCGATCAGTTGCCCGTTGTCATTTCGTTTCAATTCGATATTGACGGTTCTGCCAATATGATGAACGTGCACGATCGTCGCTTCAAGCGATTGTGAAGAGTCGCTTTCTCGCGAAAGAACCAATTCATGAGGGCGCACATAACCATAAGCCGAACCAGTTTTATTTTTGTTGGCATTTGGAACAGCAAATGCAACAGAACCGTGAATCAGTTTTCCGTTTTGCAGGTGACCTTCAAAAATATTGACATTGCCTAAAAAATTGTAAACAAATGGTGTTTTTGGATTTTCATACACATCTTGCGGCGTTCCGATCTGTTCGATTTTTCCTTCGTTCATGACGACGATTCGGTTGGCGACATCGAGTGCTTCTTCCTGATCGTGTGTGACGAAAATACTCGTAATCTGAAAATTTTCATGCAATTGTCTCAGCCATCTTCTCAGTTCTTTTCTCACTTTTGCATCTAACGCCCCAAACGGTTCGTCAAGCAGCAGCAATTTTGGTTCAACAGCAAGCGCGCGAGCGAGAGCAACCCGCTGTTTTTGCCCGCCTGACAGCTGCGAAGGATAGCGATCGCGAAACGCTTCCAGTTTAATCAGCTGAAGCAGTTTAGTTACTTTTTCTTCAATTTCCTGCTTTGAAGGCCGCTTTTTTTTCGGAAGCACTTTCAGTCCGTAAGCAATGTTTTCAAATACAGTCATATGTTTAAACAAAGCGTAGTGCTGAAAGACATAGCCGACTTTCCGCTTTGCCGTATGCAGATGAGTGACTTCTTTGTTTTCAAAATGAATGACGCCTTCATCGGGATCTTCTAGACCGGCAATGATGCGCAAAAGCGTTGTTTTGCCCGATCCCGATGGACCTAATAATGCAACAAGTTCTCCTGTTTCAATTTTTAAATTGATATTTTTTAGGGCTTGAAAAGATCCGAAAGATTTAGAGACGTTTTCGATAACGATACTCATGCCCGGCTTCCTCCATCACGGTATTCAATCACGTTTTTAATGATTAGCGTAATGATTGCAAGAATGGACATCAGAGATGCGACGGCGAACGCTGCCGTGAATTGATATTCGTTATATAAAATTTCGATATGCAGCGTCATCGTATTCGTTAATCCGCGAATGTGGCCAGAAACAACTGAAACAGCGCCAAATTCGCCAATCGCGCGTGCACTGCACAGAATCACTCCGTATAAAAGCCCCCACTTTATATTCGGCAAGGTGACGTAGAAAAACGTTTTTAATCCGCTGGCACCTAATGATAAAGACGCTTCTTCTTCCGATTTTCCCTGCATTTGCATTACTGGAATCAGTTCGCGTGCAACAAACGGAAACGTAACGAAAAGAGTTGCAAGTACGATTCCCGGAACTGCAAAAATGATTTTCATATTGTGATCGATCAGCCACTGGCCGAGAGAGCTTTGCGCTCCAAATAACAGAACGAAAATAAGGCCTGCAATAACGGGTGAAATTGAAAATGGAATGTCGATGATCGTCGTTAAAACGCTTTTCCCTTTAAAATTGAATTTCGCAATCAGCCAGGCGGCAAAAATGCCAAAAAGCGTGTTTAATGGCACGGTAATGGACACGACTAACAGCGTCAGTTTAATCGCTGAAAGTGCATCGGGTTCAGTGATCGACGCGATATATACGTCAAGTCCTTGATCAAACGCTTTGACAAAAATCGCAATGAGTGGCAAAATAAGAAATAACGTTAAGAACGCTAATGCAATGAACGTTAAACTGATGCGAACGATAAACGGTTCGGATGTAATTTGTTTTTTCATCGGATTTTTTTAAATGCATCCTCCTTCATTCATGTTGAAACCTTTTGTTTACCCACCATTGAATGCCGTTAATAATGAGCAGTATGACAAAGGACATGATCAACATTACAAGCGCGATCGCTGTTGCTCCGGCGTAATCGAATTGTTCGAGTTTTGTCATAATGATAAGCGGCGTAATTTCTGTTTTCATCGGCATATTTCCAGCGATAAATATGACGGAACCATATTCCCCCAAAGCGCGTGCAAAAGCGAGAGAAAAACCGGTAATGATCGCTGGAAGAAGTTCAGGAAAGATCACTTTTCGGAACGTTTGCAAGCGGTTGGCGCCCAAAATGGCTGATGCTTCTTCCAATTCCGTTTCAAAGTTTTGCAATACGGGCTGCACCATGCGGACGACAAACGGCAGCCCAATAAAAATGAGCGCAATTGTAATTCCGATCGGGGTAAACGCAATCTTAAAAGAAAAGAATTTCCCAATCCAACCGTTTTCAGCAAACAAACTCGTCAATGAAATCCCGGCAACCGCCGTCGGCAAGGCAAATGGCAAATCGACAAGCCCGTCGATAAATTTTTTACCTGGAAATGGATAGCGAACGAGAACCCACGCAATAATTACGCCAAAAATGACATTGATGCTCGCCGCAAGAATAGACGTGCCAAAACTTAATTTGTAAGACTGTACGACTCGCGGTTCGCTAATCGTCTGCCAAAATTCGCTCCAGCTCATCGAGAGCGTGTAAAAGAAAATCATCGAAAGTGGTATCAGTACGAGCAGGCTGATATACAGCATCGTAAATCCAAGTGAAAGCCCGAAGCCTGGAAATACGCGACGTTTTTTTTTGTTCATTTTATTCACACCTACATTTCGAAAGCGATGATGTCCATTTATTTTTTCGGTACGTAAATTTCGTCGAATGTGCCTCCGTCATCGAAATGCGTTTTCTGAGCACGTTTCCAGCCGCCAAATTCTTCATCGATCGTTACGAGTTTGATGGCTGGAAATTGATCAGCGTATTTTTTCAAAATGTTTTCGTTGCGTGGCCGGTAATAGTTTTTCGCCGCAATTTCTTGACCCGTTTCCGAATACAAAAACTTCAAATACGCTTCTGCGACTTCTTTCATTCCTTTTTTCTCAACGACTTTATCGACGACGGCAACCGGAGGTTCTGCTAGAATGCTAATAGATGGAACGACGATTTCAAATTCGTCTTTTCCTAGCGTGTTCAAAGACAGAAACGCTTCATTTTCCCATGCGATTAAAACATCTCCAATTCCGCGTTCAACAAATGTCGTTGTCGAGCCTCTGGCTCCAGAATCAAGCACTTCGACGTTATCATAGATCGCTTTGACGAATTCTTTAATTTTCTTTTCGTCGTTATTGAATTTTTCTTTGGCGTATGCCCAAGCTGCAAGATAATTCCAGCGAGCTCCTCCTGATGTTTTTGGATTTGGCGTGATGACAGAGACGTCTTTTCTCGTTAAATCATCCCAGTCTTTAATGTTTTTTGGATTTCCTTTCCGGACGAGAAAGACAATTGTCGATGTGTATGGTGTTGAGTTGTATTCAAGGCGTGACTGCCAGTCTTTTGCGATTAAGCCTGTTTCGGCAATTTCATCGATATCTCCAGCAAGGGCAAGCGTAACGACGTCAGCTTCCAATCCGTCGATAACGGAGCGGGCTTGTTTTCCAGATCCTCCATGTGATTGTTTTATCGTTACTTTTTGTCCAGTTTCTTTTTCCCAATATTTTACGAATTCTTTATTATATGCTTCATACAATTCACGCGTTGGATCGTAAGAAACGTTTAACAGTTCAACCGGTCGCTTGCTGTTTTTATTTTCATTGCCATTTTGGCTTTGAGAAGCTTCATTTGCATTGCATCCGGCAAGCACTAGCAAAACCAACAGAAGATAACTGAATATCTTTTTCATACCGTACATCCCCCTTCTTGAATGTATAACTGCAATATTGTAGTCAAATGACTAAACGAGTGTGACTTATCTGCACATTTTTTTCACCTCCGTTTTGGTGAAATAAAAAAGCTCTATGAAAGCATACGAATCGCATGTTTCATAGAGCCTTCAGATGTCTGATCAGCCTCTTTAAACAAAGTAAACTTATAAGAATTGTAAAATTAAGTACATTGTAAAGTATTTTCGGAAAAGTGTCAACTGGAAAAAAATTTATTTTAATTCATTCGCTTTTTCCCACATGTCGAGAAAACCTTTATTTAATGAAGCGCCTCCATCGATTGTGATTACATCGCCTGTAATGTAACTTGCGTAATCAGATACGAGGAAAAGAACGAGGTTTGACACGTCCTGTTTCGTACCTAATCTTCCCAATGGGATTCCGCGTAAAATCTGTTCCTTCACCTGTTCGTTCGGCCATAGTTTGTCAGCTCCTCCAGTGCCTTCGATTGGACCCGGTGCGATGCAGTTGACGCGGATTCCGTATTTTCCCCATTCGGCCGCCAATGTTTTTGCCATCGCAATAACTCCCGCTTTTGCGGAAGCGGAATGAACGACACCGGGGCCGCCAGTCCAGGCATATGTAGCGACGATGTTTATGATGCTTCCGCCTTTTCCGGTTTCAATCATATGTCTGCCAACTGCCTGGGAACAGTACCATGTACCGTTCAAAACGATGTTTTCCACTGCCCGCCATCCATTGACGGACAAATCTTCCGCTTTGACGACAAAATTGCCGGCAGCATTGTTAATTAAAATATCGATTGGACCAAACTGATCAATTGTGAATTGAACCATTTCATTGACTTTTTCCGGTTCGCGCACATCACATTCAACCGCTTTTGCAGCACCGCCAGCTGCTTCAATTTCAGCGATAACCGGCTCCAGGCGTTCCATGCTCCGACCGCAAATGACGACTTTGGCGCCGTGTCTTGCAAACGTTAACGCCATATCTTTTCCCATGCCGGACGATCCGCCCGTAATGAGCGCAACTTTTTCTTTCAGCCATTTACCTTCCAATTGAATTTCCTCCTTAAAATTTCATTATTAAAAAGTAGTGTACAAAAAGAGAAGTTTATTTGCAATAAACAAGTGCATGATTGGATTTTGGTATATACTTAAAAGGAGCAATCATGCAGAAATTTTTAGGAGGAATAGTATGGCAATTACAGTATATTGCTATCCGAAATGCGGAACTTGCCGAAAAGCGAAAAAATGGCTTGATGAAAACAACGTTCCATATGAAGAAGTGCATATTGTGGATAACCCGCCGTCGAAAGAGCAATTGCGGGAATTTCATGAAAAAAGCGGGTTGGATTTGAAAAAGTTTTTTAACACAAGCGGAAAAAAATATCGTGAACTCGGATTAAAAGACCGCTTGAAAACCATGTCAGAAGAAGAAATGCTCGATTTGCTCGCATCCGATGGCATGTTAATTAAACGTCCGATCGTTACTGACGGCAAACAGGTTACGGTTGGGTTTCAGGAAAAACAGTTTGAACAAACGTGGAAGTAAAACAGTGCAGGAGGATTTAAAATGAATGTGAAAAACGGTTATCATTATTCTGATGAACATATTTGGGTAAAAGTGGAAGGTGAAAAAGCAAGGATCGGCATTACCGAATTTGCGCAGTCGGAATTTGGTGACATCGTGTTCGTTGAATTGCCGGAAGTTGGAACGGAACTGAAAATCAATGAACCGTTTGGGAGCGTGGAGTCTGTCAAAACCGTTTCGGAACTTTATGCGCCGATCAGCGGGAAAGTGTTGGAAATCAATCGCGAGCTTGAAAGCAATCCGGAATTGGTGAATGAATCGCCGTATGACAAGGCGTGGCTTCTTGTCATGGAAATCGCAGACGGTTCGGAGTTAGACAAGCTGTTAAGCGCAGAAGAATACAGGGAAAAAATTTCTGTAAAATAACGGAATTTGAGGTTTAATCTTATGATTGTTGAAATGACGGAACAGCAATTCAGAAAGCATATGCAAGAAAATGATCATGTAATCGCCTTTTTTTACACGCCTTTTTGCGCCAACTGTTCGTATGCGCGCAAAGTGATTGAAATTGTTTTAAACCGCCTTGACAAAAACATTCAAATTGTTTCCGGAAATTTAAATTTGATGCCTTCATTAGCTGAACCGCTGCGCATTATGACGGTGCCGCTGCTGCTATTTATCGATAAAGGAAAGCCGAAAGCACATTTTGTTTCTTTTGGGAGAGCAGACGAATTGTATAATGCGCTAATCAAATTTTATGAAAAAATTGAAAAAGAATGATTGACAAACAAAAAAAGGGTTGTTAAAATTAATTAAACCAATAAAGTTAGTAGGAATTAGGGAGGCGTCATAATGTCCGAACAAAAAAAATATCGAATTGAAACGTTAGGTATTCACGGCGGGCTTCAACCCGACCCAGTAACAGGCGCGAGAGCTCTGCCAATTTATTTGACGACTGCTTACCAATTTAAAAATACGGAGCATGCAGCAAATTTGTTCGCGCTTAAAGAACAAGGCAATATTTATACGCGCATTATGAACCCGACAGTAGGCGTGTATAAGAAGAGCGCATTGCGCTTATGGAAGGTGGAGTTGGCGCGTTAGGTTTGGCGAGCGGTTCAGCAGCGATAACCATGGCGATTATGAACATTGCCGGCGCGGGCGACGAGATCGTTTCATCTTCAGAAATTTACGGAGGTACATACAATTTATTTGCGGTAACACTGCCAAAATACGGCATTAACGTCCGCTTTGTCGATCAGTCCGATCCTGAAAACTTCCGTAAAGCGATTACTCCAAAAACGAAAGCGATTTTTGCTGAAACGATCGGAAACCCAGGGCTGAACATTCTTGACTTTGAAAAAGTTGCTGCGATTGCTCGAGAACACGGCATTCCATTAATTGTAGACAATACGTTTGGCACACCTTATTTAGCCCGTCCGATTGAATACGGCGCAAACATCGTTGTTCATTCGGCTACGAAATGGATTGGCGGAGCAGGCGCCACGATGGGTGGATTAATCGTTGATGGTGGAAACTTTGACTGGAATTCACCGAAATTCCCTGGATTTACAGAACCAGATCCAAGCTACAATGGCTTAGTGTACGCAGAAGCCCTCGGCAATCTCGCATTTATTACAAAAGCAAGAGTGCAGCTTTTGCGGGATACAGGCCCGTCATTGAGTCCATTTAATGCCCATCAGCTTGCATTAGGATTGGAAACGTTGCATGTGCGTATGAAAGAACATATTGCAAATACGAGAAAAATCGTTGAATACTTAAAAAATCATCCACAAGTTGAGTGGGTAAATTACCCTGAATTGGAAGACCATCCATCTTATGAACTTGCGAAAAAATACATGCCGAAAGGTGCAGGTTCAATCGTTACGTTTGGAATTAAAGGCGGAAGAAAAGCTGGTGAAGAGTTGATCAACTCTGTAAAATTGTGGAGCCATCTCGTAAACGTCGGCGATGCAAAAAGCTTGATCGTTCATCCAGCTAGCACAACTCATTCTCAATTAGATGAGAAAGAATTGGCTTCTACGGGTGTAACGGAAGATATGATTCGTCTTTCTGTTGGAATCGAAAATGTCGAAGACTTGATCGAAGATTTGGAACAAGCGATCCAAAAAGCAAGCAAATATGCATAATCATGAAGGCAGCCCATTCCGGGCTGCTTTTTTTGCCTTATGGTGGAAATAGGTATTTATACTAATATACAATTGATTGCCATTTTTATTACAGTTACATTAAAATTGAATCTGAGCAACTTTCTTAAATGATTTTTTTGCATTNATATAAAATTTGTACTTTTGGAGTGATTTTGTTATTGTAATTGGAGAAAGTTAAAATAGTAAAAATCAGTCTAATTGGACTGTTTTTTATTTTTATGGGAAAATATAACGATAACGGTCTTTTTGCTTGCTTATAATTTTTATTTGTTTTAATATTGTAATGAGAATAGAATGAGAATGAAACTAATCTAGGAAAATGATGGAGGTAATGTACATGACAACGCCACATTTAAAAATAGAAAATTTGCATGTATCCATTGATGGTACGGAAATTATTAAAGACTTAAGTCTTGAAATAAAAGGCGGGGAAATTCACGCGGTCATGGGCCCGAACGGTACGGGGAAATCGACGCTTGCATCAGCTTTAATGGGACATCCGCGTTATGAAGTAACGAAAGGAACCGTTACTTTTAACGGCCAAGATTTGCTTGAAATGGAAGTCGATGAACGCGCTCGAGCTGGTTTGTTTCTAGCGATGCAATATCCAAGCGAGGTAAGCGGAGTTACGAATGCCGACTTTATTCGCACAGCGATCAATGCAAAACGCGGGGAAGGCAATGAAATTCCTTTGATGAAATTTATCCGCCAGCTCGATGAAAAAATGAACTTGCTGGAGATGGACGAATCATTCAGCCAACGTTATTTAAATGAAGGCTTTTCCGGCGGGGAGAAAAAACGGAACGAAATTTTGCAAATGTTAATGCTAGAGCCGCAAATTGCGATTTTGGACGAAATTGACTCTGGTCTTGATATCGACGCGCTAAAAATCGTATCCAAAGGCGTAAACAGCATGCGCGGTCCAAACTTCGGAGCGTTAATCATTACACACTATCAACGGTTATTGAACTATATCAAGCCGGATAAAGTGCATGTGATGATGCAAGGTACGATCGTAAAATCTGGCGGCCCTGAGCTCGCAGAGCGTCTCGAAGCGGAAGGATATGACTGGATTAAAGCGGAACTAGGCATAGAAGATGAAACCGCAGGTCAGAAATAGAAATGTGGGCAGAGATAGGAGGGATAGAGAAATGTCAGCTGAAACGGTCGTGTTTGATGAAACGTACATTCGTGAATTTTCGAAGATGCGCAATGAGCCGGACTGGTTTTTGAAGCTGCGTCTTCGCGGTCTGGAGCTTTCGAAAGAACTTGCGCTGCCAAAACCGGAAAAAACGAAAATCGAACATTGGAATTTCCATGATTTCAAGCATTACGTTGAAAATGAAAGCATTTCTTCACTCGATGGCTTGCCTGAAGACGTAAAAAAATTGTTTGGAAAAGGACAAGAAGCAGGCAACGTTATCGTGCAGCGAAATGCAACGGTTGTTTATCAAGAGCTTTCCGACGACTTGAAAAATAAAGGGGTTATTTTTACAGATATATGGACGGCTTTAAGCGAACATGCAGATTTAGTGCAAAAATATTTCATGACGGAAGCCGTTCAAGTGGATGAGCACCGGCTGACGGCTTTGCATGCTGCCTTGCTCAATGGCGGAGTATTTTTATACGTACCGAAAAACGTTGAAATTGACGTGCCGCTGCAAACGGTATTCTGGCAAGATGATCCTCGAGTCGGTCTCATCAATCACGTATTGATTGTCGCAGATGATAACAGTTCGGTTACGTACGTTGAAAATTATTTATCGACAAATTCCGGTGAACCATCGGTTGCCAACATCATTTCAGAAGTAATTGTTGGAAATAATGCCACAGTCCGTTACGGTGCGGTTGATCATTTAAGTGAAACAGTGACGACTTATGTGAACCGCAGAGGCCGGATTGCAAACGACGGAAGAATTGAGTGGGCGTTAGGACAGATGAATGATGGCAGCACGGTTTCGGAAAACTGGACGAAATGCATCGGCAACGGTTCAACTTCCGATGCGAAAATGGTTACGATCGGCCGCGGCGAACAAAAACAGAATTTCTTGGTTCGCATGGACCAGATTGGCCAGCATTCAGACGGTCAGATTTTTGCTGCCGGCGTCATGAAAGATGAAGCAATGGGAATATTCAATACCATCGGCAAAATCTTTCAAGGCGGAAAAAAATCGAATGCTGAACAGACTTCGCGCATGTTAATGTTAAGCAAGAAAGCGCGCGGCGATGTAAATCCGATCCTGTTAATTGATGAAGATGACGTAACGGCAGGTCACGCTGCATCAGTCGGTCAAGTGGATGAAGTTCAATTGTATTATTTAATGAGCAGAGGAATTAGCCGTGACGAAGCGGAACGCATGATTGTGAGAGGATTTTTGAATCCGGTTGTTGCTGATTTGCCGATTGAAGGCGTAAAACAGGCATTGGAATCTGTTATTGAGAGGAAAATTCAATGATGGATGCAAAAGAAATCCGGAAGCTGTTTCCGATTTTGCAGGAAAAAGTGAATGGAAAACCGCTTGTTTATCTTGACAGTGCTGCATCATCACAAAAACCGGTTCAAGTGATTGAAACGATCGATTATTACTATCGCAAAATCAATTCGAATGTTCATCGTGGGGTGCATACGCTCGGTACGAAAGCAACCGATGCGTATGAAGGCTCACGGGAAAAAGTAAGAAAGTTCATTAATGCGTCATCTACGCAAGAAATTATTTTTACACGCGGCACGACTTCTGCATTAAATCTCGTTGCTTCCAGCTACGCGAGAGCCAACTTGAAAAAAGGCGACGAGATCGTTATCACGCCGATGGAACATCACAGCAATCTGATTCCGTGGCAGCAGGCAGCGAAAGCGACAGGTGCAGCGTTAAAATACATTCCGCTTAAAAAAGATGGAACGATATCGCTTGATGACGTTCGCAATACGATCACATCCAATACAAAAATTGTTGCCATCACGCAAGTGTCAAATGTGCTTGGCACGGTCAATCCGATTAAAAAAATTGCTGAAATTGCCCATGAACATGGTGCAGTTATCGTCGTTGATGGTGCGCAAAGCACGCCGCATATGAAAGTGGATGTTCAGGATTTGAATTGTGACTTTTTTGCATTCTCTGGTCATAAGATGTGTGGACCGACAGGAATCGGCGTATTATATGGCAAAAAAGAACATCTTGAAAACATGGAGCCGATCGAATTCGGCGGTGAAATGATCGATTTCGTTGGCTTGTATGATTCAACATGGAAAGAGCTGCCTTGGAAATTTGAAGGCGGTACGCCGATTATCGCTGGTGCTGTCGGTTTAGGTGCCGCGATCGATTTTCTCGAAGAGATCGGTTTGGACGAAATTGAAGCGCATGAACGCGAACTTGCGCAATATGCGCTTGAACGCCTTCAAGCGATTGAAGGGATTACGGTTTACGGTCCGAAAGAACGGGCAGGAATCGTTACGTTTAATTTGCAAGGTGTTCATCCTCACGATGTTGCTACAGTCGTGGATCAGGAAGGAATTGCGATTCGTGCCGGACACCATTGTGCACAGCCGTTAATGAATTGGTTGGATGTGACTGCAACTGCACGAGCCAGTTTATATTTGTATAATACAAAAGAAGATATCGATTCATTAGCGGATGCACTAGTCAAAGCGAAGGAGTTTTTCGGTGATGTCTTTTAATAACCTCGATCAGCTTTATCGGCAAGTGATTATGGATCATTACAAAAATCCTAGAAACCATGGGGCATTGGATGATGACGCGATCACAATCAACATGAATAATCCGACATGCGGCGATCGCGTTCAGCTGCACTTGAAAATTGAAGATGACAAAATCACGGATGTGAAATTTACCGGAGAAGGCTGTTCGATCAGCCTGTCTTCTGCATCGATGATGACGGATGCGATCAAAGGTCTGTCCGTTCAGGATGCTTTGAAACTGTCGCAAATTTTTTCGGAAATGATTCAGGGCAAAGAATACGATCCTGGCGATTTAGATTTGGGTGATATCGAAGCGTTGCAAGGAGTTTCCAAATTTCCTGCCCGCATCAAATGTGCAACGCTCGCATGGAAGGCGATGGAGAAAGGCCTTCAAAATAACGGATAAAGGAGGAAGAATGATGGCCAAAAAAATGCCGGAAATCGGCGAATACAAGTATGGCTTTCGCGATAAAGACGTCTCGGTTTTCCGTACGGAACGCGGGCTTACACGCGAAGTCGTCGAAGAAATTTCGAGAATTAAAAACGAACCAAAATGGATGCTTGAGTTTCGCTTAAAGGCGTTAGATCAGTTTTATAAAATGCCAATGCCGCAATGGGGCGGCGATTTGTCCGATTTAGATTTCGATGAAATTACGTATTACGTCAAACCGTCGGAAAGAACGCAGCGTTCTTGGGACGAAGTGCCTGAAGAAATTAAACGTACGTTTGATCGATTAGGAATTCCAGAAGCGGAACAAAAATATCTTGCAGGGGTTGCTGCACAATACGAATCTGAAGTCGTGTATCAAAATATGAAAAAAGAACTGGAAGAAATGGGGATTATTTTTAAAGATACCGACTCTGCATTGAAAGAACATGAAGACCTATTCAAAGAATATTTCGGTACTGTCGTTCCTTATACGGACAACAAGTTTGCGGCGTTAAACTCTGCCGTCTGGTCTGGCGGTTCATTCATTTACGTTCCAAAAGGGGTAAAATGTGAAACGCCGCTTCAGGCATACTTCCGAATCAACTCTGAAAATATGGGACAGTTTGAGCGGACGCTCATTATCGTTGATGAAAATGCATCTGTCCATTACGTTGAAGGTTGTACGGCGCCGGTATATACAACAAACTCTTTGCACAGTGCGGTCGTTGAAATTATCGTGAAAAAAGGCGGTTATTGCCGTTATACGACGATTCAGAACTGGGCAAACAACGTCTACAATCTTGTTACGAAACGTGCGGTTTGCTACGAAAATGCAACAATGGAATGGATTGACGGCAATATCGGTTCAAAACTGACCATGAAATATCCTGCGGTCTTTCTACGTGGCGAAGGAGCACGCGGTTTGACGCTTTCAATTGCGATTGCGGGCAAGGGTCAGCATCAAGACGCTGGTGCAAAAATGATTCACCTAGCGCCAAATACGACTTCTTCGATCGTATCGAAATCGATCTCAAAAGACGGCGGTAAAACGACATATCGCGGTATCGTTCACTTCGGCCGCAAAGCGGAAGGCGCGAAAGCGAACATTGAATGCGATGCGTTAATGATGGATAACCTTTCATCGTCAGATACGATTCCATACAACGAAATCCTGAATGATAACATTTCTCTTGAACACGAAGCGAAAGTTTCGAAAGTATCGGAAGAACAGCTTTTCTACTTGATGAGCCGCGGAATTTCTGAACAGGAAGCGACAGAAATGATCGTAATGGGCTTCATTGAACCGTTCACGAGAGAACTTCCAATGGAATACGCTGTTGAAATGAACCGTTTGATCAAGTTCGAAATGGAAGGCAGCGTTGGATAATCCTTTTATGTCAATATCCTACACCTGAATTGTGGGTGAAACACCTGCAATTCAGCCACAAATCTCAGCGGTCCAAATCCCCCATACCTCTGGTGCTTGTCTTGCACATCACCGTTTTTGGTGATGGAAAGATGAGTATCAGAGTTTTTTTATTGGCAGCTAAAAAATTACAGAAAGGAAAATGTTTCCTTTCATCGAAACATAAGGTGATAAAGCATCTAACTCGTCATTTTAAAGCAGCAGGATTTTGTTTGTTATTCGTGTAGCTATGTTCAAATGGTTGAGGAGATGAAATCAAGCGCAATCATCGATCTGACAGAAAAGCCGAAAATCGCAAGAAAAAGGAGATATTGCGATCAACGAGCTCAATAATGCAATCAACTGCTTTTCAGAAGCTGAGAACTAGTTATTTGAGTACAAACAAAATGGCACAACGGAATATAATTTAATTATCGAAAATAAAAGCAATTGGTGGCGGTAGAGTTTGATACTATCTATTATCCCGCCGTTATTTTATTTAAAAAACAGGCAGCTGCCGTCAAAGTTGCCTTTTTCTTTTTTAACGTTCAAAATAAAATTACGGCAAATGAAGGAGCATTGCTGATGATTTACATCGGAGTAACCGGTTGGGGAGATCACGATATTTTATATCCAGATGGAATCAAAGCAAGTGAAAAGCTGGCTGTCTATGCCAGTCATTTTCCAGTTGTGGAACTCGATGCCAGCTTTTATGCGATACAGCCACAGCGAAATATCGAAAAATGGATCAAAGAAACGCCCGATTCTTTTCAATTTGTTGTCAAAGCGTATCAGGGCATGACTGGCCATGAACGCGGGAAAATTCCGTTTGCTTCCGAAGACGAAATGTATGAAGCGTTTTTAGCTTCCATTGAACCGCTAAAAGAGGCGAATAAACTGGCGATAGTGCTTTTTCAGTTTCCGCCGTGGTTTGAATTAAATCGGGAACATGTAAACAAACTCAGGCAAATAAAAAAGCGGATGGGAAACTTGCCGGTCGCCTTGGAATTCCGCCATCAGTCATGGTTTCATCCAAGATTTAAAGAAAAAACGCTAGCATTTATGAGAGCGGAAGGCTGGATCCATACGGTTTGCGATGAGCCGCAGGCAGGAGAAGGCTCGGTTCCAGCAGTGATTGCAGTTACGGATCAACAGAAAGCGCTTGTCCGTTTTCACGGCAGAAATACGTATGGATGGAATCGCCCGAAAGATAAAAACTGGCGGGATGTCCGCTATTTGTACCGCTACTCGCAAGAAGAATTGCAGGAATGGGCGGACTATATACGCGCGCTGGAAAAACAGACGGAACATGTATATGTGCTGTTTAACAACAATTCAGGCGGAGATGCTGCGCAAAATGCGAAAGAAATGATTGAACTTCTCGGGGTGCAATACGAGCAGCTTGCACCGAGACAGCTTGATCTGTTTTCCGAGTGAAAGGGGGACGGGTATGTCCATTGAAACGATTCACATATACCATACAAACGACGTGCACAGCCATTTGGAACATTGGCCGAAAATTGCCTATTTTATTAAAAAGCAGCGGAAACTGCATGAATTAAAGAATGAAGATATGCTGTTATTTGACGTCGGCGATCATTGCGATCGAGTTGATGCTTTAACAGAAGGCCTGCGAGGGAAAGGCAATGTCGCTTTGTTAAATGAACTTCAATATGACAACGTCACGATCGGAAACAATGAAGGGATTACGTTTTCAAAAAACGATTTGGAACAGCTTTATGAAGAAGCTCATTTTGAAGTGCTTGTCGCCAATCTGTTTCACAAAAATGGACAAAGACCGCATTGGGCATTTCCATNCGACATTCATCGCTTAAAAAATGGGATTACAGTAGGCGTTATTGGAATTACGGTGCCTTATTTTTTGTTTTATGATCTGCTCGGCTGGAAAGTAACCGATCCTTGGGAAGTGCTTCCACCGTTAGTTGCGCAATTAAAGAAAAAAGTGGATATACTCATTTTGCTTTCGCATATGGGGTATCATTTTGACGTTGAAGCGGCGAGCGAATTAGACGGCATCGATATTATCATCGGCGCGCATACGCATCATTTGCTTCAGCATGGAACGCGCGTAAAAGGTACATTGATTGCGCAAGCAGGGAAATTTGGAAATTATGTTGGCCAAATTACGATTTCATATGATCGCGAGATGAACCAGATCGTTGCGGCAGAAGCATCTTGCGTGCCAGTGGCAACGATGAAAAGCGACGAAAAAACGGAACAGTTGATTCAAAAGCTGCGTTTTGAAGGCGAACAGCGGCTGCAGAAAGAAGTCGCGCGATTGCGCGAGCCGCTTCCGGTTTCCTGGTAT
>JGI1652J44930_10000392_pt1 | contig 17302 bp, 19 predicted proteins | sample NewIslsDNAsample_FD_44930 | JGI IMG/M metagenome (IMG submission 44930)
GACACCGGCGGTCGAGGAGGCGCTCGGCAAGCCCATCGTCATGCTGAACAAAGCGGGTGGTGCCGGCGCAATTTCCGTCGCCTACGTCCACGCGGCCCCTGCCGATGGCTACACGCTCCTCTACGGCGCGGAGAATCCGCAACTCCATGGCGTGATGGGCCTTTCAAAGATCGATTATTCGAGCTTCTACCCGATCAACATCCTTGGCCGCGGTGTGGCCGTCGTCGTTGCGCGGAAGGATGCGCCGTGGAACAGCTTCAAGGAGCTTGTCGAGGATGCTCAGAAGCGGCCCGGCGAAATCAAGATGGCTTCCACAGGCCCCGGCGGTCTTCGGCCCGGGGCTTACGGCTCTCCAGGGCGGCCACGTCGATTTCATGCCTGCGGGTGTATCGGCCGCTGCGGAGCTGATTAAAGCCGGTAACGTCAAGCCTCTGGCTGTCATCGATACGCAGCCTCTTCCGGCTCTCCCCGACATCAAGCCGATAACGGAAGAATATCCGGAAATGGCGAAATATTTGCCGTGGGGGCCGTTCTATGGCGTGTTCGTGAAGAAGGAAACGCCAGACGACGTGAAGGCAAAGCTGGTTGAGGCTTTTGCCAAGGGTGCTGAAGCCGAGTCGTTCAAGAAGCTCATGGCCGCGCGCGGTAATGTCATCATGAACATTTCCGGCGCCGAGGCCGAGGAATTCCTGAAGAAGTGGCAGTCGGTAACGACCTGGGTGCTGCACGACAGCGGTGCAACCAAAGTTTCGCCGGCAGAGTTCGGAATTCCGCGTCCCTGAGTTGGGGAGAACGAGGCCTCCGGCTCATCAGCGGCCGGAGGCTTTTTATATGGGGAGAAATGGCGATGTCTGGCGATCGCATACGTCGGCCGGGCGAACTTGTTTTCGTTGTTGCACTCGTCATTTTCAGCGCTCTCGCGCTCTGGCAGGCGTGGCTGATTTCCGGCTTCAGCTCGCCATCCTCCCCTGGCNTCTTTCCGATGCTCGCAGCCGGGACGATGCTCGTCTCCGGTCTGCTGATCCTTACGGACACGGCGCGCAAGCGTCCTGAGAGTGGCCTGTCGACGCTGCAGTCGTTCCTTCGCGAGATCACGTCCGGCCGGTGGATTTTGTTTGCGGCACTGATGGTCGCCTACATACTGGCGCTCGAGCCTTTTGGCTTTTTGCCGAGCACCTTCGTTTTTCTTCTCGCCAGTATCGCTCTTCTCTACCGCGGATCCATTCTCGTTACGCTTGCGGTTAGCGTCGTGGGCCTTGCGGCGATTTTCGTCGTGTTCCGCTACGTATTCGGAGTGGTGCTGCCCAAGGGGAGCCTCTTCTGATGGAAGCGGTTTCCTACTTCTTCATGGCCTGGCTGGATCCGTCGCTTCTTTTCATAGTGGCGGCGGGCACCTTCGCNGGNATCTATATCGGCGCCATTCCGGGCCTNTCGGTCACGATGGCGACGTCCATCCTGATCTCCTTCACGTTCAAGTGGAACGTCAATGATGCGCTGGCACTGATTGCGGGCGTTTATCTTGGCGGCGTTTATGGTGGATCACGCAGCGCCATCCTCCTGAACATCCCTGGGGGCCCTAGTTCGATTGCGACCAGCCTGGACGGATATCCTCTCGCCCAAAGAGGAGAGGCGGGGCAGGCCATTGGGGTCACTACCGTTGTCTCCGTCATCGGAGGGTTCGTCGGAATTCTCGCGCTTGCAACCGGCGCGCCGCTGATCTCCAGCTTCGCGCTGATGTTTGCCCCGCGCGATTACCTGCTGCTGGCAATTCTCGGTATCCTCCTTGTCGGAAGCCTCTCGGGGGACTCGCTGGCCAAGGGCATATTCGCCGGTGCCCTCGGCGTGCTCATCGGCATGGTTGGGCTCGATCCGATGACCGCGGAAGGCCGGTTCACCTTCGGCACAATCATGCTGATGGGCGGCATCCCGTACGTCGCAGCGATGATCGGCTTTTTCGGTGTTGCCGAGGTTCTGTATCAGCTGCGCTATCTCGACCTGCCGGCCGTGAAGCAGAAAATCGAGCGGGCTATTCCCTCGTGGTCGATCGTAAAAAAATATCTGCCGCTCTCCTTGAGAACGAGCATCATCGGCGTGATCGTCGGCGCTCTGCCGGGAACTGGCGGCGATATCGCTTCCCTGATGGCTTACGACCACGCTAAGCGGACGGTGCGCAATCCTTCACGGCCTTTCGGGCAGGGAGCTTACGAAGGTCTCGTCGCGCCAGAGTCCGCCAATAATGCTGCGGTCGGTGGCGCCTACATTCCGATGCTGACCCTCGGCATTCCGGGCGATGCAGTAACGGCGGTCATAATCGGCGCGCTATTTATCCACGGCCTGAAGCCGGGACCGTTGCTGTTGTCCGAAACGCCCCACCTGTTCTGGTTCACGGTAGGCTCGCTGACGCTCGCCAACATCTTCCTGCTGATCTTCGGGCTTTCGGGCGTGCGCGTCTTTTCGAAGGTTATCGAATGCCCGAAAGGCATCCTTTTGCCGCTCATCCTGGTGCTCTCGGTCGTCGGCACCTACGCGATCCAGAACAACCCAGTCGACGTCTACTGGATGCTGGGCTTCGGCATTCTCGGGTATTTCATGAAGGTCTATGGGTTCCAGGTCGCTCCAGTCATTCTGGGTGTCATCTTAGGGCCACTGATGGACGTGTCTTACCGGCGTGCGATGATCTCGGTGCGCGATGACGTAGGCATGTTCTTCCTGGAGTTTTTCACGAACCCGCTCTCGCTCATTTTGACGTTGTCGCTCTTTATGATCCTGCTCGCGCAAACGCCCATTTGGGTTCGTATCTTCGGCAAGAGAAAAGAGCAGGTCAAAATTTGAAGTGATCATTCAGAGCCTGAAGCACACCAACGGTGCTTCAGCCCGCCGCTCGACCGTCAATCAGAGAGTGTGGCTTGACGTTGTGAAAGTCACAGGTGACCTAGTTGTCACCCGATCAAGCCGCGTTTCCTGAGCAAACCTTCGACTGTCGGCAGCCGCCCTCTGAAAGCGATGTAGGCTTCGTCTTCTTTTCTCAGACCTCCGGCCGCATAGATGTACTGCTTCAACCGGCTCGCAGTTTCCGGATCGAAGACGTCCCCCGTCTCCTCGAAGGCCGAGAAGGCATCGGCATCCAATACCTCGGACCACAGATAGCTGTAGTAGCCTGCAGAATAGCCGTCGCCCGAGAAAATGTGCGCGAAGTGCGGGGTGCGGTGACGCATGACGATCTCTTTCGGCATGCCGATCCGCTCTAGCACCATTTTCTCGAAAGCAATCGGTTCTTCACCGTTATATGTTTCCGAATGAAATTCGATGTCGACAATCGCGGAGCTCAGATATTCAACGGTGGCGAAGCCCTGATTGAACGTGCTCGCTGCGCGCAGCTTTTCGATCATCGCGGCAGGCATCGGCTCGTTCGTTTTGTAATGACGAGCGAATTTGCTTAGGATTTCCGGCGTGAGCAGCCAATGCTCGTAAAGTTGCGACGGCAGCTCGACGAAATCGCGCGCAACGGATGTTCCGGAAATGGATGGGTAAGTGACATCCGAGAGCAGGCCGTGGAGGGCGTGGCCAAACTCGTGAAAAAGGGTCCGCGCATCATCGAAGGAGAGAAGGGTGGGCGTGTCGCCTGACCCCTTCGCAAAGTTCATGACGTTGACGACGATGGGGCGGATGTTCCCGCCAAGACGTTCCTGCTTTCGGTAAGAGCTTTTCCAGGCGCCCGAACGTTTGGACGGCCGCGCAAAATAATCGCCGAGAAACAAGCCGACGTGATTGCCTTTGTCGTCCCTAACCTCGAACGCGCGGACATCCGGGTGATAAAGTGGCAAATCGGTGCGCTCGTGGAAACTCAAGCCGAAAAGCCGGCCGGCGGTGTAGAACGCCGCCTCGATGACGTTGTCGAGTGGCAGATACGGTTTGACTTCCGCTTCGTCGAGGTCGTACTCGGCCTTGCGCACTTTTTCCGCATAATAGCGCCAGTCCCAAGGCTCGATAGTGATGTTCGCGCCTTCTTGCAGCGCCATGGCCTGCAACTTCTGACGTTCCGTTTCGGCTCGCGCCTTCGCCGCGGGCCACACGTCGTTCAGCAGCTTGCGAACATTGGCTGCCGTCTTCGCCATTGTATTGTCGAGCTTGTAGTCGGCGAAAGTTGTGTAGCCGAGAAGGCGCGCCCGCTCCCGGCGCAGCTGCAGCATCTCGGCGATGATCGCGCGATTGTCCGTCGCGCCACCGTTTTCGCCGCGGCTGATCCAGGCTTTGAACGCCTGTTCGCGCAAATCACGTCGCGAGGAGAAGGTGAGAAATGGTTCGATCAAAGAGCGCGAAAGGGTAATAACGTATTTGGCCGAACTTCCACGCTCTTCGGCGGCTTTGCGGGCTGCATCGACGACGAAATCCGGCAACCCGGCGAGATCGTCTTCGCTTAGCGGCAATTCGTAGGCTTTTTCATCCGCCAAAACATTCTGGCTAAACTGCGTGCCCAGATAGGCAAGCCGCTCGAGAATTTCGCCGAGACGCTTCTTTTCGGCAGGGCCTAGCCGCGCACCGGCGCGCACGAATGCAAGATGTGTGCGCTCGAGAACACGCTTTTGCTCCGCATCAAGCTGCGAAGCCTCCGCGCTGTTCATCACGGCATCGACGCGCGCAAAAAGCTCCGTATTGGTGGCGATGGCATTCCAATGCTGGGCAAGTTTCGGCGAAATTTCGCGCTCGATCTCCTGCAGCTCATCGTTCGTGTGGGCGCTCGCCAGATTCCAGAACACTGACGAGACGCGATCGAGCGTCCGTCCGGCGTTCTCCAGGGCGACGATGGTGTTTTCGAACGTGGCCGGCGAAGGGTCTTTGGCGATGCGCTCAATCTCGGCCCGATGCTCTGCCAATGCCCGCTCGAATGCCGGCCGAAAATGCTCAGGCTTGATTTCGGCGAAGGGCGGCATGCCAAACGGAGTAGACCAGGGTGCAAGCAGCGGGTTGGCGGCCGACGGGGCGCTCATCGCGAGAGACCTCGGGAGAGTTGGAAGACAAGAAATGACTGAGTTTTCATATATCTACACAGCACTTCAACGTAAAGTCGCGCGCCTGCTCCCCTGATTGCGTTGGCTTTCGCGGAGGTAAGCGCCATCAACGGCTCGTTTCGGTTGGGCCGCCGGATTGGCCGCACGTGCCGTCAACAAATCCTCGACGACGTCGAAAAAAGCCTTGATCAACGGCCCATGTCGGCGTTCCGCAAGGCAGACGACGTGTGCGTAGGTGTAGATCTCTGCGTCTTTGAAGGGTAGGGGGTGCAGGCGAGGGTGCGGAATGAACTCGAATTCCGATACGATGCCGACGCCCATACCGCGCTCGACCGCGAGCCACACGGCTTCGCGACTGCCGATTTCCGTATAACCGCCCATGTGTGCGCCGGCCCTTTCCAGCGCCGCCTCGAAGGCAAGCCGCGTCGTCGAGCCCACCTCCCGGAGTATTACGTGCTCATTTGCGAAATCGTGAATGGAGATCGATTTTCGCTTCGACCACGGATGATCCGAGTTGACGAACGCGATGACAGGATGGCGACTGTAAGGAACCGCATGCAGCCGCGGATCGTCCTCGGTATGCGCGAGAACTGCGACGTCCGCGCGATATTCCATGAGTTGGTTTAGCGTTTCTCGAGAATTGCTGATCCGGACCGAAAATTCGACGCCAGGGTAGCGTTCACGAAAAGCGCTCAACATTTCGGTCACATGATAAGGGCCGACCGCGCTCACTTTGAGGTGACCTGAACGCAATCCGCCTACCGCCTTGAGCAAGTCCACCGCCTCAGCTTCCAGGCTGGCAATGCGCTGCGTGATTTCGAGAAGCCGGCGGCCCGTTTCCGTCAGCTCGACACTTCGTCCGCGGCGGTGAAACAGTTCCACGCGGTAACGCTCTTCGAGAGCTTTGACCTGCGAGCTGATCGTCGGCTGCCCAATGTTAAGGGCTTTGGCGGCCGCGGTGAATCCGCCGTGCACAGCGACGGTATGGAAGGAGCGAAGCTGCGTGTCCATCTATTCATCCAACCAATAGGTCCCATTTCGTTTTTGGATTGGATCGATGATATTCACTGTGACAATCTGCCCGCAAGACCAAGCGGAAGGGGTTTGCCGTGTGGACCTATCACAACCCGGTTCGCATTCGGTTCGGTGCGGGGGCTTTCGGGGAGCTCGGTCGTCTCATCGCTGGACGGCGCTACATGCTCGTCACCTATTCGGAACCGCTGTTTCAGGAGCTCGCTAGAAAACTTGGTGAGGCTTCAGGAGCCCCCGTCCTGGTCATAGATGACGTCAAGCCAAATCCTGATCGGGCAGACCTTGCCGTCCAATGCCAGCGCGTCAGCGAGCTCGAAGCGCCGCCCGAGCTCGTCGTCGCCGTAGGCGGTGGATCGGTGATCGACACTGCAAAGGTGATCGCCGCAGCGCGCGGTAGTTTCGGACCAGTCTGGGACGTATTGATTTCGAGAGGCCAGGGGGCTGATCGGCTCAATCCACTCCCAATCATCGCCGTGCCTACCACCGCTGGAACGGGCAGCGAAGTGACGTCCTGGGCGACTGTTTGGGACGGGGCTGGGGGGAAGAAGTATTCGCTTGCCGCGCACGCTTTGCATCCCGTCCATGCCGTTTTGGACCCGGATCTTACGCTCAGCTGCCCCAAAGGGCTTACCATTAGCACGGCGCTCGACGCGCTCTCACATGCGCTCGAGAGTATTTGGAATCGTAACGCCAATCCGGTTTCCGCACTTTATGCGGTTGCTGCGGCTCGGGAAATTCTCGAAGTTCTGCCTGCACTAAGCCGGAATTTGTCGGATCGCGATCTGCGCTCGCGGATGCTGCGCGCGGCCATGTTTTCGGGACTCGCCTTTTCGAACACTAAGACGGCCATCGCGCACTCCATGTCCTATCCGGTCACGCTGCGCTATGGCACGGCACATGGCGTGGCATGCTCCTTCACCCTACCGATGGTGTTGCGCAGCGTGATCGGTATCAACTCCGAATGCGATGCCGCCCTGGCGCGGATTTTCGGTTCGAATCTTGAGGAGGGCGCCGCTCGACTTCAGGGTTTTCTCGAGGAATTAGGAGTTTCGACACGGCCCGCAGATCACGGCGTTGGTCGTGACGAATGGCGCGCGATCGTGGAGGAGGCGGTTCTCGGCGAGCGGGGCCAAAACTTCATCGGCAGCAAGGAGGGTCTGCTGGCGCAGATTGANTGAAGACAAACTGTCATAAGCCTTCAGCATAAGAGGGCCAAAGAGAAGCCNGCACCAAAGGTGTCGGCCACATTCAACTGTGAGGAGGAACGTCATGAAGCTTCGGATGCTATTTGCAGCCGCAATCAGTGCGTTGGTGGGCATAACCGGTGCCTGGGCGCAGGAGAAATGCGAAGATCCGCCCGCCCTNCGGTTCTCGATCATTCCGACCGAGGAGACGATGCAGGAGCTGGCGCTTTACAAGCCAGTGATCGACATTCTCTCCAAAAACACCGGCAAGAAAATCGAATTTTATATGCCGACCTCCTACGCGTCGGTAATNGAGGCGATGCTCGGCAACTGGGTAGACATCGCCGTTCACGGACCGAATTCTTACGTCATCGGAAACGAGAAGAGTAAGAATATTGAGGTCTTTGCCACTTACGCCAAGGCGAAAGGCATTTTCCAGGAGGAGGGGCCCGGCTATCACGCCGTGCTTATCGTAAAGAAGGGCGGTAAGTTCAAGGACATCGCCTCGCTCAAAGGCGCTGTGGTGGCACTCGCGGATCCGGCATCCACGTCTGGCAATCTGATGCCACGCGTGGAATTTGCAAAAGAAATCGATGGCCGCGAGCTTGAAGATTATTTCTCGAAGGTGGTCTACAGCGGCAGCCATGACAAATCGGCCGTGGCCNTTGCTGAGGGCAAGGCCGATGCTGCTTTCGTCGCCACGCACCGGCTCGACAATGTGATTGAGCGCGGATTGGTGAAAGCTGAAGATTTCGAGGTTCTCTGGAAATCGCGACTGGTGCCCCAAGACCCCTTCACTTATCGCGGTACGCTCTGCGAGGACCTCAAAGCGAAAATTCGGGACACATTCCTGAACTTGCACAACGAACCCGAGGCAGCGAAATTCCTCCAGAACCTGAACTCGGTAAAATTCGTACCGATGAAATCGGANGACTACGACATTATCCGGGATCTGCGTGCGGCGCAGGAAAAACAAAAGCAAAAGGGCTGATCTCTGTATTCGCCGGGGTGGTCGTTGGCCACCCCGCAGGCTTGAGATACTTTGAAGGGAAGCACGAACGCCGTGCCTATTCTCGACGTCCAGGACCTCACGGTGCGCTACTCCCGCACCGGACCCGAAATTCTCAAGGGTGTCAGTCTTCAGGTCGACGCTGGCGATTTTTGCGCGGTGATCGGGCCGAGCGGCGCTGGCAAGTCGACGCTGATACGNTGCATCAACCGACTCGTCGAGCCCATTTCAGGGCGCATTTTACTCTACGGGGAGGACGTGACCACCATGCCGACGCGGCGATTGCGCGAAACGCGTCGGCACATCGGCATGATTTTCCAGGAATTCAATCTGGTGAACCGCATGTCGGTCATGGACAATGTTTTGTCCGGCCGCCTCGGTTCCGTGGGTACAATGCGAAGTCTTTTCAAACTCTTTAGTCGCGAGGATATCGAACGTGCGCTGACGTTGCTCGATCGCGTGGGATTGTCGGATCACGTCGATAAGCGCGCTGATCAGCTCTCCGGCGGCCAGCGCCAACGTGTCGGGATAGCGCGTGCATTGATGCAGGATCCCAAGCTGCTCCTCGTTGATGAGCCGACGTCGAGCCTCGACCCCAAAATCGCACGCGAGGTGATGACGCTCATCCGCGATGTAGCGCGGGAATTCAATGTGCCCGCGCTCGTGAACATTCACGATGTTCAGTTGGCGACCGAGTTTTGCAACAAAATTATCGGCCTCCAGGGTGGGGTGAAAATGTTCGACGGCCCCACCGAAAAACTTGATCGCAAGATGCTCGAAACGATCTACGCCATGGAGGTGCTGTAACCATGGCTGTCGCAAGCATCTCAAGTAACCGGCCGTTCGATCACCGCATATTTGCAGTCGAGCACCAGCGCCGTCGCGCACGTTGGCGGTCGGCGGCGATAGCCGGCACGGTTACGTTGCTCGCAGCGATCTGCCTTTACAACATCCTGGTCATCGATACGGACTGGGAGCGAATGGGGTCATTGGGCGAAGTCCTGACGTCTATCGGCCGCTTCCTGGCTGTCGATTTCGAGCTGATTCCGCATCTCGTCGAGCCCATCATCGAAACGCTGATGATGTCGGCGCTGGGCACGGCGCTCGGTGCGATTCTTTGCATTCCCGTGATTTGGCTTGGTGCCCTCAACATCACGCCCTCGCGGTGGATCGGCTATCCGATCGGCCGCATGATGATGACGCTCAGCCGCTCAATCCATGAAATCGTCTGGGCGTTGGTTTTCGTGTCGGCGGTCGGGTTGGGTTCGCTTGCCGGTATTCTCGCACTGGCGATGCGGTCCATTGGCTTCATCGCGAAAATCATCGCCGAGGCGATCGAAAACGTTGACCCGAAGCCGATCGAGGCCATTCGCGCGGTGGGTGGAAACCGCCTGCAGGTGCTGCGCTACGGCATCGTTCCGCAGGTGCTGCCAGTGGCTATCGGCGTCATCATCTTTGAGTGGGACATCAATATCCGCCGGTCGGCCGTCATGGGCCTGGTCGGGGCAGGCGGGCTCGGTCTCACATTCCACCGGCAAATGGTCATGTTCAACTACCCGGGCGTGACGACGGTCATCTTGGCCATTCTGCTGCTCATCATACTGGGCGAAGCGCTGTCGTATTACGCCCGCAAGGCGGTGATTTAAAGATATGCAGTACATGGCGACACACCGACCAGGTGGCGGCCAGCCGGTGGAACGGCGGAAGTGGTCGCGATTTCGTTATCCGGACACGCTCATCAGCTTCGGCGTCCAACTCGGCGTGCTCGTCTTCCTTGGCGTTTCGTTGGTTTACATGGACGTCCGCCTCGAGCGTCTGCTGGAGTTCGGTCAGCGGTTCGTCGCTCTCATCGCCGATCGCTACTACCCGCCAGAGCTAAGCCTCTTAAGCGAGGCACGCTATCTGCAGGCTATCCTNGACACCATGCAGATGGCCTACCTGGGTACGCTGTTCGGCTTGCTCCTTGCCGCACCGCTGGCGTGGTTCGCCTCGTTCAACATGACGCCGAACAGGCGCTTTCTCTACCCGTTCGGTCGGCTCGCCATTATGGGCTGCCGCGCGGTGCACGAGATGATCTGGACGATCCTTCTCGTCAGCATCCTCGGCTTTGGCATGCTGGCTGGTGCACTGGCTCTCACACTCTTTTGCATCGGCTTTGCCGGCAAGCTGATGTCTGAAGAGATCGAAGCCATTGACAAGGGCCAGGTGGAAGCCATTCGGGCCACAGGAGCAAATGAGCTGCAGGTTTTCGCCTACGCCGTGCTGCCACAGGTGCGCGTCGCGTGGACAGGAATCGCTATCTACACATGGGACGTGGCATTCCGTGCAGCGACCGTCGTCGGATTTTTTGGGGCGGGCGGCATGGGTTGGTATTTGCAGCGATACGTTCAGCAGCTGGAGAGCCAGCGCGTGGCGGCGGTCCTCATCTCCATAGTACTCCTAGTGACAGTCTCCGAGGTCGTCTCGGCCTGGGCCCGGGCGCGTGTTGCTCAGGCGAAATAGAGCCGATCGCCACAACGCAGAGCCTGACAGCTTTGGTGCGACTGGCCGACGAGTAGCAGCGCTCTACGTTACTGCGCCGCCCCTCGTCTGCTTGCTCGCGTCATTCTGTTCCCGGCCCTCTTGGGGCGCGGAACCTCTGTTTTGAGGCCTCGTTAACAGGCCACCCAAAATGGAGGTCACCACATGCGGAAGTGGACAATGGGTTTGCTGGCCCTTGCTGGCTCAGCACTAGTTCTTACCCCAGGCGCGATGGCGCAGAGCGAGTGGGGGAACGATTATTCGAATTGGATCTGGAATGATTATGAGGCGGGCACGTACTACACGCCGCCAGTGGTGATCGTGCCCGCTCCACCGCCCGCGGCCATGGCGCCGGCACCGGGCATGTACTACTTCAGCCCCCCGGCTGCAGCGCCTCAGGCACAAACATCCACCGAGCGGTCGGGCGGACCTGGCCAATGCGGCACTTACATGTATTGGTCAACGTCCCAAGGCCGCTGCGTAGACGCTCGNGACAAGTAAGCTGAACAATCGACGACGAGGCGGCGCAGGAGATGCTTGGCCGGCGCCGCCTCAGCTTTGATCAAGTCCCGAACTTTATCATCGCCCACAACATGGCGATCAGCACGGCGATCACGAAGATAGCCGTNAGCGCAAGTGAGCCTTTGCGTGACCGCGAACGGCCCACCTTCGACTGGANACGTGATCTGGCCATCCGCGATGCGGCGGAAACCGCCATNGCATCGTCCTTGTANTTCTCGCCCACTTACGCCCCCTTTTTGTGGNTCAGGCGCCGATCACCAGGTTCCTGTATTGGGCATGGAGGCCCAAGGCTCTTGGACGGGCTTCGCCTCACCCTTCTGGAGCAGCTCGATCGAAATGTTGTCAGGCGAGCGAATAAACGCCATACGGCCGTCCCTTGGCGGCCGGTTGATCGTCACGCCAGCCTTCATCAGCCGTTCGCACGTCTCGTAGATGTCGTCGACCTCGTAGGCCAGGTGGCCGAAGTTGCGGCCTGAGCCGTACTCTTCCGGATCCCAGTTATAGGTGAGCTCCAGAAGCGGCGCCCGCTCGCTGGCGGCGCGCTCCTTGTCACCTGGCGCCGCGAGGAAGATGAGGGTGTAGCGGCCAGCCTCGTTCTCGACCCGCCGGACCTCTTCGAGACCAAGCTTGTTGCAGTAGAAGTCCAAGCTCTGCTCGATGTTGCTAATTCGCACCATTGTATGGAGATAACGCATGTCGCCTCCAAGGCTGGATCGAAGTTGCTCACAGTGACATACGCCCCGACGAGAGCTCGCACAAGCCTGTCCTGACGAGACTTTCTACGCTGTCAAGAATCGATTTGGCGCATTTTTCCAGCGCGCGGCCGTCGCAACAGCGGAGCGTCTGGGGATCATCGGTGGACGAACTGTCGAGATGGCATTCGGCCAAGATGCCGAAACTCCTGCCTTTCCAAGCGAATCATACGCGAATCAGTTGCGATGATTCGTGCGGAAGGAGTCATGCACAGCGCGCATTTCGGGCCGTATCTGGGCGGAAGACTCACAGGGAAAACGTTTGGATTGGTGCTCCGTCGTGAGCCTGATTTATCGAGAAAAATCCTAGAATTATCGGCNCTCTGTGAACGGATGTGTGAGCTTTCTGTCCCCGACCGAGTGTTAATGACCGGTAAAATCCTTATGGCTCTGGGTGGCAGCAGTGGTACATTTCACGACGCCTGCAGGGTGGGTCGGCGGAGAGGGCCTCTGACGCGAATCGCCGGAGCAGGCACGAACATAAAGTAACGTAAACCCAAGTAGCGGGGTGTGCTAAATGGGGGATTCCAAACTACCTCCCGATCATTCGGAGACGACACAGGCACTGGAAAGCAGCGGCGCTTTCAAGCATGTTCAGTCCCCGGATGAGATTGGTGGTCTCGATGTCTTCGAGGTCGCCGGGTACATCAAGTGGTTCGATGCATCCAAGGGGTACGGATTCATCGTTCCGGACAATGGCCATGCGGACGTGCTGCTGCACGTCACCTGTCTGAGGGCTGGCGGCTATCAAACGGCGTACGAGGGGGCCCGGGTCGTTTGCCAGGTGTTGCGCCGTCCGAAAGGGCTGCAGGCCTTCCGCATTCTCAGCATGGACGAGAGCACGGCGATCCATCCCTCGCAGCTCCCCCAGCGGACCCATGTCGTGGTGCAGCCGGAGAGCGACTGGGAGCGGGCCATGGTGAAGTGGTTCAACCGGGTGCGCGGCTTCGGTTTCTTGACGCGCGGCGAAGGTACGCCTGATATCTTCGTGCACATGGAGACGCTGCGCCGGTTCGGTTTCACCGAGCTTCGGCCTGGGCAGATCGTACAGGTGCGTTGGGGTCATGGAGCGAAGGGCTGTATGGCAGCTGAACTGCGTCCGGACGGGCCTCCGTCAGGTCTGCCGTCGCAGCACTGAGAGGTTGCCAATCTCAGCAACGTGCGCCATTGCGAACAGGGCCGCCCTCCGGGCGGTCCTCGTTTGTTTGTTGTCAATGGTGTTCGCGATGCTCGTCGCTGTTCCTCCGCTCGACGCCAAGATGCGCCGGGATATACTCACGCTGGTGACGGCGAGTGGGGAGCACAGGATCGAGATCGAGGTGGCGGAGACGCTTCAGGAGAAGGCTGTCGGGCTCATGTTCCGCCGCAGCGTTCCCCCGGGCACGGGGATGCTGTTTCCCTATCCCTCGCCGCAGGAAGTGACGATGTGGATGCGGAACACATACGTGCCGCTCGACATGATCTTCATCCGCGCGGACGGCGTGATTCATCGCATCGAGGAGCGCACCGAGCCCTTTTCAGAGCGCACGATCGCATCGCAAGGGCCTGTGACCGCCGTGCTTGAGATCGCAGGCGGCGAGGCTAGCCGCCTTGGCCTGAAACCAGGCGACCGGGTCATTCACCCCCACTTCGGAACGGGTAAGTAAATCACGCGTAGCCGCGCATTGACCGCAGCGCGCTCACGTGCGCGGTTGCCTTAGCTACTTCGCCAGACTGAGGCCCCAGGCCCATACGCACAGATAGGCGAGCAATCCTCCTACGGCCCAAAGCACGCCCGTTGAAGTATCACTATGGCCAATGCCCCACATCAACGCGGCGACGGACAGCACCCCAGCTCCGACAAGAAGAAGGGCGTAGATCAGCTGGAACGGGCTCGCAGCGATCTCGCGTGGGGCCTCAGCTGTCGCAGTTTGCGTCTCATGAGCCATTTGCCACCTCCTGCGTGGACTGCGTTTGGACGTCCTTATTGGTCGCGGACAGGCTGCGCACTCATATTCCCGCAACCCAGGGTTATAATAACGCCGAATCGCACAATTTGGCTGCGCCGGCGAGAATGTGCCGCGCGTTGCGGCTTCACGAGATGGGCGGAAAGGTGAATGGAGCTACTTCCCGATCTGCTCGCGCCTGACCTGGACGTTGTTTTCGTCGGCACCGCAGCTGGGCGGACCTCGGCGAAGATCGGGGCGTACTACGCCCATCCCGGCAATCGGTTCTGGCGCGCCTTGTATGAGGTTGGATTGACCCCACGCCTCTACAATCCGAAGGAGTTCAGGCGGCTGCTGGACCACAGAATTGGCCTTACTGACCTTTGCAAGATTGCGGCAGGGATGGACGCAGAAATCCAGTCGGAGCACTATGACCGCGTTCGCTTCAGAATACAGCTGGAAGAATTCAAGCCCCGTTCCGTAGCATTCACGAGCAAGCGCGCGGCGAGCATCTGGCTGCAAAACCCCACCGACCGGATTGACTACGGGCTGCAACAGCGATCGACGGAGGGTCCCGCCGTCTTCGTCCTGCCTTCTCCTTCAGGAGCCGCTTCCAGCTATTGGTCGATTGAGCCGTGGCAACGCCTGGCCGAGTGGGTCGCACACACGCGGGAGAAAGCCGCCTGAGCCGACTTTCAATCGGCGGCCTTGACGCTCTCCGGTTCGGCTGGTCGACGTCGCTGCGAGAAGAAGATCAAAAGACTGCTGATCAGGAGAGCTGCAAGCGTCGCAAGCACAAATGACCAGACAAGGCCGATGCTCTCGGCCATGCTGCCCACCACCAGGAAGAAGGCGACGAACGAAAGGAGCGACAGCGAAACGCCACGCGCGAGCTGAACAGCAGCCCGCCAGCCCCATTGGGCGTGGGTGAAGGTTGCAACGATGGTCAGGATCACCGGATAGGTCGCGACGATACCGCTCAACTCCGGGCCAAGATGGTCTGCGGAAAACGTGATGAAGGCGACGAGCATCGCCGTGCCCAGCATGCGCGCCGGAATATCCCACCACGGCAGAACACGAAGGCCGCCGGCATCCTTCACGCGCGGCGTAATCAGAAAGGCGAGGAGCAAGCTGGCTGCGGCGCTCATCGCCGCAACCCATAGGGACAGGCCCAGCTTACTGGTGGCGTAGCCCGTCACCATGTAGGTCAGCGCCGCGCAGGAAAGGCAGATGAACCAGGGAGCATGCTTGGCCACGTAGGCGAAGACGGCAATGTAGGCGCCGATGCAAATCGTTCCGACCAGGACACCCACGGCGACGTCGGCCGCATAGGCCTCGCCTCTTTCGAGGCCCAGGAAGTAGAGGATCGGCCCGGTCATCCATGGAAGCCCCATCACGAGCCCACCGATCGTCGGACCCCACCGACGCGCGGCGAGGCTCATCAGCGCCACGAGGACCGGAGTGATGGTGATTTTCAGCAGGAAAAGCATCTCGCGAGGATCAGCGCGCCAGGTTTAACGTGTGGCAGGGTGAGATCGACAACAGCCAAGGAAAGCCGGGACTAGCTGCCTTCAACTGATGCAGGGGTTGCAACGCTCGGATTGAGAAGAAGGCCCAACCCTGGGACCCCCGTCAACCCACGGTGCCGCGGAGCAGGTCTGCCGAATATCGCGCAGCCAACGCGTTTCAGAACCGGCCCTATTGGGAAAGCGCGCTTTGGATCTTCTCCATCATGTAGCGCCACTTGGCCTGCTGCGCCTCCACCAACCCGGCCATTGATTCGCGCACTTCCACAAGCATGCTGCAGTCGGGGACGACGGCTGCTGCGCCTTCCTCGCCCAGGCTGCCGATGCGCGCCAGATAATCCGCGGTCTGCTGGTCATATTCCGCGATCTGCTCATCCTGCACGAACGGGACCGCCTCGCGCATGAAGGTGTCGTGATCCCAGCCCCGCTTTTCCTTGAGCTGGCGCAGGAGGGCCTGGAAGGCGGGCTTATGCTTCGCGTTGAGGTCGTTCAGCGCAGCAGCGGCTTCATCGACAACGGCTTCGAAATCCGCCTTCGTGCAGGACTCTTGCGCGAAAACGGGCGCACTCGCGCCAAGCGAGAACAACATGATCGCAACCGAACGCCACATTGGCTGAACGTCCCCGTCGCCCGTGAGCAGAGTCTACCCATTGCTCAGGGCATAGCGAATCGCAAGTGCGCAGGCGACACGCATTTCGCTAGATGGTTGCGTGTTACCCAAACGCTGGACCAAACCTGTTCGAGCGCGGGAAACCTTTCGGCACGACCTTTCCGGCTTGTGCACGCTGGCCAATCCAGTCGGCGAGGTCGTTCGCGGAAAGCGTGAACGTTCGGCCGGCGGCATCGACCCACGTCAGACCATCCGCTTTGTTGAACACGCGGACATCGGCCAGTTTGCCGTCCTTGATCCGCTGGAGGATGACGCCCTTGCCGCGGGCCATCTCGTTGACCTCGGACAGCGGGAAGATGAGCATCTTTCGGTTGTCGCCGACGGTGGCAACCATGTCGCCCTGAGCCGGAACGCACACCTTCGCCTCGTCGGGTTCGCTGACGTTTAGCACCTGACGGCCCTTGCGGGTGGAAGCAATGACCTCATCCTCCGGCACCACGAAGCCGTGTCCGCTTGTGGACGCAACGAGGAGCTTGCGCCCAGGCTGGTGGACGAACAGCTCCAGCACGTCATGGCTTTCCTCAAGGTCGATCATCAGGCGGATCGGCTCGCCGTGACCGCGGCCGCCCGGCAGCTCATTGCCTGAGAGCGTGTAGAACTTGCCGTTCGTCGCGAAGACCAGGAGCTTGTCGGTGGTCATCGCCTTCACGGCGCGCTTCAGGCGGTCGCCCTGCTTGAAGTCGAGCTTCGAGAGATCGTCGAGGTGACCCTTGAGGGCGCGGATCCAACCCTTCTCGGAGAGGATGACCGTGATCGGCTCCTTCTCCACCATGACCTGTTCGAGGTCGACCTCGATCTCAGGCGGCTCGGCGAAGGACGTGCGGCGGCGGCCAAGCTCGGTCTTCTTTGAGTAAGCCTCGCGCGTTTCGCGTACTTCCTCGGCAATCTTCTGCCACTGCATGTCTTCGGAGGCGAGAAGCTGCTGCAACTCGCGGCGCTCCTTGGACAGCCGATCGTGCTCGGCCTTGATCTCGATTTCCTCGAGCTTGGACAGGGCCCGCAAACGCAGGTTCAGGATCGCTTCTGCCTGTACCTCCGTCAGACCAAAGCGCGAGATCAGTTTCTGCTTCGGCTCGTCCTCGAAGCGGATGATCCGGATCACCTCGTCGATGTTGAGGTAGGCGATGAGGTAGCCGTCGAGGACCTCGAGCCG